>CDZF01038306.1_pt1 | contig 124832 bp, 85 predicted proteins | sample 557591 | NCBI WGS metagenome assembly CDZF01 (sample SAMEA3182093, study PRJEB8094) | gut metagenome | biome: human; feature: gut; material: Stool; isolation source: human stools | place: Canada | collected 2012-02-04
TCGACCGGCTCGTCCACGAAACCTTTTCGGATATCCACACGCATTTTTCTTTCTTTTTGTTTTTTCACTTTTTAAAAATTCCTTAAAAAAAGGAATAATAATGGCTGTCGATTCTGTCAGCAACTTTTTCCGACGGCTATCCAAAGATAGTTATATTTTGTTATCGACAATCTTATCCTCCTCTTTTTTCCGTGATTCTCCGTAGATTGATCGGGTTTTCAACAGATGTTCATAACTTTTGCGAACCTGTCGACAGCCAGATATTTGTGCACATTCCCGGATGATTTCCGGTCGGTATCCGGCCGATCTTTTTTCATCGTTTCCGTTAGGTTTTCTCCTTTGTCCGCCTATACGGATCTCTTTCCGGATTCTCCAAACCGAAAGGAACGGAATATCTCTTTTTTTATCCACACCTTCGGTTCCGGTTATCAACACTGTTCGTTCCCCTTTTTTCCGCAGTTGTCAACACACTCTCTACAATCCGGTTTTTTCGGCCGTTTTCCGGGCCGCTTCCCGGTAGTATTCGCCGGAGAGCGAGTCCTCCGCCGCCACCGGACGGCCGTTCTCAGCCCCTTCCATTACCGACTGGATGATGGGAATCTGACCCAGCAGCGCGATTCCTTCCCGTTCGGCCAGTGCCTGTGCCCCTCCTTTCCCGAAGAGATAGTACCGGTTTTCGGGCAGTTCGGCCGGTGTGAACCAGGCCATGTTCTCGATAATGCCCAGGACGGGGATTTCGATCTTGGGGGCCCGGAACATCTGTATGCCCCGTATCACGTCGGCCAGCGCCACCTGTTGCGGCGTGCTGACGATCACGGCCCCGTCCACCTTCAGTTCCTGCAGGATGGTCAGGTGCACGTCGCCCGTTCCGGGGGGAAGGTCGGTCAGCAGGAAGTCCAGTTCGCCCCAGCGGGTCTGGTGGATCATCTGCCGCAGGGCGTTGGTGGCCATCGGGCCGCGCCAGACGAGGGCATCGGTCGGAGCGATGAAGAAACCGATCGACATTACCTTCACGCCGTACGCCTCGGCCGGGATCATCAGCTCCTCGTCCCCCTCCTTCACGGCCGGGGGCAGGTAGCCTTCCACTCCGAACATACGGGGCTGCGACGGGCCGTAGATGTCGGCATCCAATACGCCCACCTTGTAGCCGAGCCGTGCGAGGGCTACGGCCAGATTGGCCGTCACGGTCGATTTGCCCACACCTCCCTTGCCTGAGGCGACGGCGATCACGCGGCGTATGCGGTCGGCGGCGCTTCTCTTCTCCGGAGCGGGAGCCGCCTTTTTCGGAGCGGTCTCCTTGACGACGACCGTGATTTTCCCCGCCAGCGAGGGATCTCGGTCTGTGATTTGCTGTATGACCTGGCGTCTGATCGAGGCGGCGAACGGATCGCGCCCTTTCGGGAAGGCCAGCGTGACCGAGACTTTGTCGGGGGCGGCCTCCACGCGTTCCACCATGCCGGAGGATACGATGTCCGCGCCCGTTTCGGGATGTACGATCGTGCGCAGTGATTCCGTTATCTGTTGTTGTGTCATGTGTGTGACGGTTTGGTTACGGAGACAAAGATACGTTTTTCATACCATTGTATCCACTTTCGGAGGCTCCCTTTTTGCCGGGGAGGGGGAATACCGAAAAATTTCCTATTTTTGTTTTCCCGCCCTGCCGAAATACGACAAGACCGAAAAAACAGATAAAAAACGATTGATTATGAATTTTCTCAAAACATTCCTTGCCTCTCTGCTGGCGTTCGTCGTGGCCAATCTCGCCCTCGGGATGCTGGCCATGCTCGTGATGACGGGATTCGTGATGGGGCTCGCCACCGGGGGGGGCCACACGACCGTCGGTCCGGGAACCGTACTGAAGATCGACCTGGCCGGAGCCATCACCGACTCTCCGGTCTCTTCCCCGCTGGGTTCGATCGACTTCGGCAACTTCCGCATGAAGTCGTCCAACACGATCCTCCAGTGCATCGAGGCCATCGACAATGCGGCCGTGGACGACAACATCGAAGGCATCTATCTCACGCCGGGCTGGGGAGCGGTCTCCCTGGCCAACATCGAGGAGCTGCGCGCCGCCCTGCTTCGCTTCAAGGAGTCGGGCAAGTTCGTCGTCAGCTACAAAGAGGTCTACACCCAGCGCGACTACTATCTCTGTTCGGTGGCCGACAAGGTTTATATGAATCCTGAAGGGGGTATCATGTGGCAGGGTATGGCCTCCAACGTCATGTTCTACAAGGGGCTCCTCGACAAGCTGGGCATTCAGCCCGAGGTGCTGCGCCACGGGTCGTTCAAGGCGGCCGTGGAACCCTTCATCATGGACCGGATGAGTCCGGAGAACCGTTTGCAGACGGAACGTCTGACGGGCAGTATCTGGGGCGGACTGGTGGGCGAGATCGCCGCTTCCCGGGGAATAGATTCCGCCCTTCTCCAGCGGTATGCCTCCGAACTGACCCTGCGCACGCCGCAGATCGCCCTTGAGAAGGGGATCGTGGACAGTCTGGTATACGGCGACCAGATGATGGCCGTTCTGAACGGTCTGGCCGGCAACGATCCCGATTCGGACGACGAGCCCGACATGGTGACCCTTTCGGAATATATTGGAGCGATGAAGCCGGTGGCCCGCAAACTCTCCCGCAATGCGGTGGCGATCGTTTACGCCGACGGCGAGATCGTGGACGGCGAGAGTTTCGACGACAAGGTCGGCGGAGCCACGATCGCGGCCAAACTGGCTCGGGTGCGGAAGGACGACGACGTGAAGGCCGTGGTGTTGCGTGTGAACTCCCCGGGGGGCAGTGCGCTGGCGGCCGAGGTGATGTGGCGCGAAGTGGAGCTGATCCGGCAGGAGAAGCCTGTCGTGGTGTCGATGGGCGGCGTGGCCGCTTCGGGCGGATACTATATCTCCTGTCCGGCCGATATCATTCTGGCCGACAGGAGCACCATTACCGGTTCGATCGGTGTGTTCGGTCTGCTGTTCAATGCGGAGAAGGGACTGCGCGACAAACTGGGAATCACGGTGGACGTGGCCAGGACCAATCCTTCGGCCGACATGGGGGTTCCTTTCCGCGGTCTGAGCCAGGGTGAACGTGCCTATCTGATGGATCAGATCGAGAAGGTGTACGGCACCTTCGTGGGACACGTGGCCGCCGGCCGTAACCTCTCCGTGGAGGCGGTGGACAAGATCGCCGGAGGGCGTGTCTGGTCGGGGGCCGATGCCCTGGAGATCGGATTGATCGACGGTTTCGGCGGACTGAAGGATGCCATTGTACTGGCGGCCGACCGGGCCGGCATCGCCGACGATTTCCGCGTGATCCAGGAGGTGGACCGGGAGGATTCCTTCGTGGCGATTCTCCGTTCGCTGTCCGGTGCCCGGAGCGCCCGGATGCGGGACGAACTGGGTGACGCCTTCGTACAGTACAGCTATCTGAAAACCATGCTTTCGCAGCAGGGCGTACAGGCCCGGATGCCTTATATCATCGAGTTTCAATAGATGGCCTGCGGGGACTGTCCGACAGATTCCCGGAAACAGAAATCGCCCCGGTCAGAACGATCCCTGACCGGGGCGAAATCATAAGAAGGCAGGCGGGCTTGTCGTGCGTTTTCCTCCCTCTGCCCGTCTGTGTTACTTGATGTGCCCGTTGTAGATCAGGTATTCGGCGATCTGTATGGCGTTCAGGGCGGCCCCTTTGCGGATCTGGTCGCTGACGCACCAGAACGCGAGCCCGTTGGGATTGCTCAGGTCCTTGCGGATGCGGCCTACGAACACGGGGTCTTCCCCGGCCAGGAAGAGCGGCATCGGATATTTCTTCCGGTCCGGTTCGTCCATCAGCACCACGCCTTCCGCTTTAGCGAACGCCTTGCGGGCCTCCTCGACGCTCACCGGACGCTCGGTCTCCACCCACACGCTCTCGGAGTGGGCCCGCATTACGGGTACCCGCACGCAGGTGGCGCTCACGGCCACGTCCGAATGCATGATCTTGCGTGTCTCGTTGTACATCTTCATCTCCTCCTTCGTGTATCCGTTGTCGGTGAACACGTCCACGTGCGGAATCACGTTGTAGGCCAGCTGGTAGACGAATTTCTCCACGGTGGGTTCCCTGCCCTCCGTCAGTTCGCGGTGCTGGTTTTCCAGTTCGGCCATGGCCGAGGCTCCGGCGCCGCTGGCGGCCTGGTAGGTGGAGACATGGACCTTCCGGATGTGCGACAGGTTTTCGATCGCCTTGAGCGCCACGACCATCTGGATCGTCGTGCAGTTGGGATTGGCGATCACCCGCCGGGCAGGGTTCACCGCGTCGCGCGGATTCACCTCGGGCACCACCAGGGGTACGTCCTCGTCCATGCGGAAGGCGCTCGAATTGTCGATCATCAGCGTTCCGTGCCGGGTGATGGTCTTCTCGAACTCCCGGGAAGTTCCCGCCCCGGCCGATACGAAGGCGATGTCCACGCCCTTGAAATCGTCGTTGTGCTGAAGCTGTTTCACCGTGATCTCCTTGCCCCGGAACGGATAGGTTTTCCCTGCGCTGCGCGAAGAACCGAACAGGAGCAGTTCGTCCATGGGGAATGCGCGTTGTTCGAGTACCCGGAGGAACTCCTGGCCTACCGCGCCGCTGGCACCGACAATAGCAATTTTCATGATTGGGTCGTGATTGTGAGTTGGGGGTTTATGATTGGTTGTCTGTCTTCTCAGTCGAAAAATTCGTCGCCGCCCTCCTGCGGGACCGGTTCCGCGGCCGCTTCGCTATCGCATTCGTAGGTCACGGCTCCCACGGGCAGCGGGAACGTGTCGGTCTGTTTGATGCCCAGTTTCGGGTCGGCATAGACCTGCTGCATGAATTTGCCGTAGATCGGCAGCGCCATGACCGAACCTTCGGCCCGCGAGTAGAGATGCACGCTGCGGTCTTCTCCGCCCACCCATGCTCCGGCCACCAGTTTGGGCGTTACGCCGATGAACCATGCGTCCGAGTTGTTCTGCGACGTACCGGTCTTACCGCCCATGTCGCCCGTGAATTTGAACATCCAGCGCAGACGGCCGGCCGTTCCGGCATTCACTACGTTCTTGAGCATGCCCAGCATGGTGTAGGCGGTCTGTTCGCTGACGGCGTCGTTCGACGTGGGCGTGAACGAGGCGATCAGGTTGCCGTGGCGGTCTTCGATCCGTGTCACGAAGATCGGATCGGTGTAGACGCCCCGGTTGGCGAAGGTGGCGTAGGCGCTCACCATTTCGTAGAGCGACACGTCGGGTGTGCCCAGACAGAGGGCATACACCGGGTCGATATAGCTGCGAATACCCATTTTATGGATGAAATCGGCCACCGCAACGGGCTGCTTGGCCTGTTTCATGATCCAGGCCGAATAGTTGTTGCGGCTGTTGGCCAGTCCCCATTTCAGCGGTTTGAGCGCACCGTCGTAGACCACGTTCCCGGCCTCCTTGGGCGTCCAGGCGTCGCCCGTGTCCGTTTCGATCGTGGTGGGCAGGTTGGGCACCAGCGTGCAGGGGTTGAAACCCAGATGCTCGATGGCGAAGGTGTAGATGAAGGGTTTGATGGTCGAACCCACCTGCCGTTTGCCCTGCCGCACCATGTCGTACTTGAAGTAACGGAAATCGGGTCCGCCCACATAGGCTTTCAGATGGCCCGTCGAGGGGTCGAGTGCCATGAACGAACACCGCATCATCCGCTTGTGGTAGAGGATCGAGTCGCGCGGAGTCATCACCGTATCTATGTCGCCCCTGTAACTGAATACACGCATTTCCACCGGGGTGTCGAACGCCTTGTCGATCTCGGCCTGCGAGGCGCCGCGGGCCTTGAGCGTCCGGTAGCGGTCGGTGTACCGCATGGCGCTGCGGACAATCTTCTCCGCCCCTTCCCTGTCCACGCCGATGAAGAGCTTTCCCGTGCGCTTGTACTGTCGTTCCATGGCCGGCTGCACCTCTTTCGACATCTGTTCCGCGACGGCCTTTTCGGCATACCGCTGCATGGAGGAGTTGATGGTGGTGTAGATTTTCAGACCGTCCCGATAGATGTTGTAGGGGGTTCCGTCGGCCTTCATATTCTTGTTGCACCAGCCGTAGAGGGGATTCTCCTCCCACTCCCGGGCGGCCTGCCGGTAGTCCCACTCATTGTAGTAGTCCGAAGGTTCGGGCCGCCGGGCGGTCATCACCGTGCGGAGCATTTCGCGGAAGTAGGTGCCGCTGCCCATGTTGTGGGAGATGGGATGATAGTCGAGCGTGATGGGCACCTGTTTCAGCGAATCGCGCTGGGTCCGGGTCAGGTAGCCGTTGGCCTCCATGCGGTCGATCACCGTATTGCGGCGGGCCAGCGCCCGTTCCGGATTGCGTACGGGACTGTACTTGGTCGGGGCGTTCACCACTCCCACGAGCAGGGCGGCCTCCTCGACGCTCACCTCCGAGGGGAGCTTGTTGAAAAAGGTCTGGGCGGCCGACTTGATACCGAAGGCGTTGCTGCCGTAGGGCACGATGTTGAGATACATGGCGATGATCTCCTCCTTCGTGTAGTTGTATTCCAGTTTGACGGCCGTGATCCACTCCTTGAGTTTGGCGAGTACCAGCTTTCCGTTGCGCGAGAAGGGATTCGAGTAGATCGACGTGTCGCGCGGAAAGAGGTTCTTGGCCAGCTGCTGGGTGATGGTGCTGCCGCCGCCCTGGCTGCGGTTGCCCAGGGCCAGGGTTTTCACGCCCACGCGGGCCAGCGAGATGAAGTCGATGCCCGAATGGGAGTAGAACCGGGAATCCTCCGTGGAGACGAGCGCCGCCACCAGGTTGGGCGAAATTTCGTCGTAGTCGACATAGGACCGGTTCTGCACGTAGAACGAACCGATCATCTGTCCGTCCTCGGAGTAGATTTCGGTCGATATGTTGCTTTTCGGGTTTTCCAGCTCCTCGAACGAGGGAAGTTTGCCGAAAAGTCCGGCCGCCGTGAGCAGCAACAGTAGCAGCAACAGGGCGAAGGGTGCCGTGACGACGATCCAGAACCATTTGACGGCTTTGGGCGTTTGAAGCGAAGCAATGATCTTTTTCCGGTCCATGTCTCTCGTTTTCCCCGCAAAGGTACAATTTTATCCGCAAATATAACGTACGGCCCTTCCGGATATTTTGCGGAGGTTTACAGGGGAATCGCCAGGTTGACTCCGGCCACGCATCCCCGGCGGTCGCTCGGCTTGTAGACCGAGACGCTGAACGAAGTGGTGGCCGCCGAGGGCGTACGCAGCACGTTCAGGTCGAAGATCAGTTCACCGCCGTAGGAGTAGACGTTTCCCATGACGCCCCGGTGGTTCTGGAACCGGGCGTAGTCGCCCGTCAGGTTCAGGCGGATACGCTTGAAATAGACGATCGAGGTGATGCCTCCGTCCGGATAGCAGAGCGGCAACTGGTAATCGACCGAGGTGCCCAGGTAACGCCGCGGCGCGATGTCGTAGTCCGCCCCCCGGGGGAAGACCTCCTTCTGCCGGTAGTTGTAGTATCCGGCATGCTGGTACTGGTAGGCGGCCCTCAGCCGGATGCTGTGATGGAGTGCCGCGCCGGGCAGGTATCCCCGCACGTAGGCGCTCCACAGTTTGCCGAAGTTGCGGTTGAACGGGTCGGAGACGGAACTCAGCCGGACGGCATATCCCCAGCGGGGCAGGAAGTCCCGGTGCGCCATCCGCACGTTGTCGATGTATTGCAGCGAGACCGACAACTTCTGCATGCCGTGGTCGTATCCGTTTCCGGCCGGGTCGTAGAGCAGGGCGTTGTTGTGGGAGAGTTCGATGTCGGGCGTTAGATACCGGATGTGGTAGCCTGCGTCGAGCAGGATCGGCATGAACAGCCGCAGCGAGACGTCAAAATAGTTTTTCAGCGACGGGGTCGCCGGCAGCGCGATCTCCGGCCGGTCGGTGTCCGAGGGTTCGGGGTCGGGTTTCTGTCCCGGTTTGGATGGGTTTTCGGGCGAGGTGTCCGGATCGCCCGGAACGGAGGTGATGACCGTGGGCAGATAGGCGAGCTGGTCGCCTCCTCCGTAACGGGCCTCCACTTCGATCTTCGGGGCGAAACCGTAGTAGCGTATCCGGCCGGCCACCTGCGAGCCCTTTTCCGTCCAGGCGTACATCAGGTGGGCGAACGTGTTGTTCAACAGGCTTTGCGAGATGAGGGAGGCGCCCAGATGGATGTTGAGGCTCTCTTCGCCCACCACGCCGTCCGGGTCGAATCCCAGCGGGGCCCAGCTGTGTACGTTGAGCATGTTGAACCCCTTGCGGAACCGTTCGATCCGCACGTTGTCCGACGTGTCGGCCCGTACCGTGTCGATGTTGAAGTCCACGTTCCAGCGTCTGCGCGGCGGATTGACCACGTTCCGGGGACAGGGATCGGCGACCGCCGCGAGGGAGTCGGGATCGGTCGTGCGCGTGGCGATCAGGTAACCCTCCGGGGTGTAGGTAGTCACTGCGGCCTCTCTGCCTCCCGGGAAAGGTGCGGGCGCGAAGGAGCCGTAGCGCGACGAGGTGATGCGGTACTCCTGCCGTGTGGTCAGGTCGTACAGATGGGCTTCGTCCTTTCCCGACTGGATCGAGCCGAAGTAGAGTTTTCCTCCCCCCGCCCGCAGGTTGGACAGGGTGCTGTACGAAGCGGGTTTGACCACGGAGAATCCCTCCGTTCCGCCGGAGTTTCCGACCGCCCCGATCCACATGCCCCCGTCGCTCAGCCCGATGAAATAGAGGCGGCGCGTGAGGTCGTCCCAGGCCAGTCCGTGCACGGAGACCGTGTCGGGAAGCGTGCAGCGCGTTTTTCCGTCCGTGATGGTGTAGGTGCCGTCGTAGTCGTATTCGGCACGGGCGGTCGCCCCGTCCGGCAGCGGGACGGGAAAGAGCGTGCGCCGCCGGCCCCGCACCGTGCCGCTTTTTCCGGTGCCGAGGTCGAGGTAACAGAGCTGGGAGTTGATCCGCTGGTCCCACAGCGTGCTGGGCCGGTATTCGGTCCACAGGAGCCGTCCGTCCGCGAGGGTGGGCGGCGTGCTCACCTGTCCCGTGTGGCGGATCGTCCGTTCGGCGCCCGTGCGGGTGTCGATCTCCACGATCCTCGAGTAACGGTCCAGATCGCTTTTCAGGGCCAGCAGCGTGTGGGGACCGGTGGGGATCGGCGAAGTGTAGGTGGTGAAGCTCGTGCGGGGCGTGGGAACGATGCGGGTGTCGTCTTCCGTCCGGGGCAGCGAGTCCCAGTAACGGTCGAGGTCGTCGAACGCGGCCCGGAACAGTTTGTTCACCGAGGTGCGGTAGTGACGGTGCAGGGCGATCTTGGTGGTGAAGATGAGGAAGGGGTAGCGCGAACCGTAGTCGGCCACCCGGTTCCAGATGTTCTCCCCGTAGCGGGTGTAGGAGTAGGTGGCGATCTGGTATCCGACATGGTAGTGGTCGGGGATGTGGTCCTTGTAGGAGCCGCAGAACCATTTGTCGATCGCGAAACGGTCCCAGCGGTTCGCGGGCTCTCCGGAGGCGAGAGCCCGACGGTATTCCCGGCCGGTCGTTTTCCGGCCGGCGCTCTGCCGCAGAAAGTCGTTCTTCTGTCCGCTCAGGGCGCGGTAGTCGATGGTGAAAGAGGGTTGCAGTCCCCGTCCGAAGGTGGACAGCTCCGTTTCGGCCATCACGGCGTCGCCTTCCATGAGCCAGAGCGGGAGCAGGGCGGCGCCCACGAGCGACCCCTGCTGGCCGACCACGTAGCTGAGCGCCTTGATGAAGTGACGGTTGGTGTTGTTGAACTGCACCGAGTGGCGGTACTCGTGCGTGGCTAGCTGCTTGAGCCACGGTTCCGCGCAGGTCTCGATGTTCGGGGGTACGATCAGCTCCATCCGTTTCGGGGCCCACATGACCAGGCCGTTCGAGGCGAAGTTCTGGGTGTGCATCACCACTGGCATCCGCATGGGGCCGTACCGGAAACCGTGGCCGATGACGGGCCGTATCGTATCGAGGTACTTCATCAGCCGCAGGGCTTGTCCCTGGTAGCTTTCGGGAAAGATGAACCGGTTCCACGGCGTGCGGATCTGTTTCCATCGGATCGAGGCGGGCGACTGTCCCAGATCGTAATACTGGGCTGCGGCGCCGAGGGGAACCAGCGTCAGGGCGAAGAGGACCGTTTTCCGCAGGAAAGTTCTCATCCGCCCGCTTTTTTGGCTTTGTATCCGGCCTTGACGAGTATGTCCACCACCCGGTCGCGGAAGTCGCCCTGGATGATGATCTCGCCCTCTTTGGCCGAACCACCTGTTCCGCACCTGTTTTTGAGCAGGGCGGCCAGCTCCTTCAGGTCGTCGTCACTGCCGACGAACCCCCTGACCAGCGTCACCTGCTTGCCGGCCCGCTGCCGGCGGTCGAGCCACACCCGCAGCTCCTGCTTCTGCGGGGGGAGCGTCTCCGTTTCGCTCTCCCCGGTATCGTACACGAAATCGGGATTGGTCGAGTAGACCACGTTCAGCCTCGATTTCCAGTCGTTGTTGCCCATAAATAATCGCGTTATTACGGGCAAAGATAACAGGATTTGTCTAAAATTCGTAAATTTGTTTTCGATGAGCAAGCGATACAAGAAAAGAGAGCGGGCCGGGCGCCCGGAAGGGTGGGCCTACGAACAGAAGCCCGTGTTCAGGCCGCTGCGCCTGCCGCTGGGCGAGCGGGCCCGGCTGGTGCGGGTTTTCGTGGAGGGTTACGAGGACGTGGCTTTCTGGCGGGGGATTTTCGACCATTACGAAACCCCGGAACTCCGTTTCGAGATCAGCGTGCCGCCCCGCGAGGACCTTGCCAAGGGGAAAAAAGTGCTGATGGGGATGATTCCCGACAGCTGCGAGGAGTTGTTGCTGTGCGTGGACAGCGATTTCGACTACCTCTTTTCCGACCGCACCCAACAGTCGGTGCTGGTCAACCGTTCGCCCTTCATGTTCCATACCTATGCCTACGCCACCGAGAATTTTCTCTGTTACGCCCCCTCCTTGCACGGCGTCTGCGTGAAGGCCACCAAGAACGATACCCGGATTTTCGATTTCGAAACCTTTCTGACCGCCTATTCGCAGACGATCTATCCGCTTTTTCTGTGGTATGCCTATTCGGCCCAGCTCAGCACGGAAAACGTCTTCACGCTGCTCGATTTCAAAAGCAGCGTGAAGCTGAACTACCTGGAGGTGGAGGAGAACGGACGGGGAACGCTGGAATGGCTCGGCCGCCAGGTGGAGAAGCGCGTCTCCTCGCTCCGGCACCACCATCCCGGATGGGACGCCGACCTGGACGCCTTCGGCCGGGCCCTCGCGCGGCGGGGCGTCACCCCCGACAACGTCTATCTCTTCATGCAGGGCCACACGCTCATGGACAACGTGGTGATCGTGATGCTCCACTCCGTATGCGAGTGTCTCAAATCCATGACCAACGAGAAGATAACCTCTTCCCAGAAACACGGCACCGCCCTGCGCAACGAACTGAGCAACTACAACAACTCCCTGCGCAGCGTGCGCGACATCCTGCTCGACAACGAGAAGTACAAGGAGTGTTTCCTCTACCGGAAACTGGAGCGAGACATCGAGAAATACATCGCTTCGCTGAGATGAGGGAGGAGGATTTCCTTTTCAGAGAGGCCGCTCCAGCCGACCTGCCGGCCGTGGCGGAGATCATCCGGCTGGCGAAGGAGCGGATGCGGCAGGCCGGATCGCTCCAGTGGCAGGACGGTTATCCCGCCCGGGAGGATATGGAGCGCGACCTGGTGCGGGGATACGGCCGGGTGTTGGAGTACGGGGGGAGGGTGGCTGCCTACGGTGCCGTGGTGTTCGACGGGGAACCGGCCTACGAAACGATCGACGGGGCGTGGACCGGAGCGTCTCCCTACGTGGCGGTACATCGTCTGGCGGTCTCCGGCGACATGCTGGGACACGGCGTGGCGACCCTTTTCATGCGGCGGACGGAGGAGCTGGCACACGGCCGCGGCATCCGTTCCTTCCGCGTGGATACGAATTTCGACAACCGTCCGATGCTGAAGATGCTCGGCCGCCTGGGGTTCGTCCGGTGCGGAGAGGTGAAGTATGGTGAGGATTCCCGGCTGGCTTTCGAAAAGGTCTGGTGACGGAACCCCCTCTCCCGTTCCGGTAAGGAAGGGGAAGAGATCGGCCGGAACCGATCCCTTTTCGCGCCGCTGCGAAACCTGGAATTCAATATTTTTGGGGAGTGCCCCGAGAGAGGAGACGTTACCGTCCGGCCTGTTTCTCAGATACGGCCACTTTGATGACCCCGTCCAGTCTGTTTTCGAAGATGCGATAAGCCTCCCCGATCTCGTTCAGCGGAAACCTGTGGGTGATGAGCGGCGTGGTGTCGATCTTTCCCTCCCCGATCAGGCGAAGGATTTCGTCGCAGTCGCATCCGTCCACCCCGCCCGTCTTGAAGGTGAGGTTCTTGCCGTACATGTCGGGCAGGGGAAGCGTCTGGGGCCTGTCGTACAGGGCGACGACGGTGACGACGGCGTTGGGCCGGGCGCACTCCCATGCTAGGCGGAAGGTCTCTTCGGTTCCGGCTACCTCCAGCACGCGGTCCGCGCCGCCGTGGTCGCTGTGCCGGAGTACGTATTCCCTGCAGTGCTGCGGGTCGGTGACCGACACGCCGGGATAGTGCTCGCGGACGAATCGCATCCGTTCGGGCGATTTTTCGCAGACGATGATCCGTTTCGGCCGTTTCAGCATGGCACAGAGCAGGGTGCAGATGCCCGTCGGACCGGCGCCGATGATGAGAACGGTCTCCTCTTCGGTGATCTCCGAAATGCGGACGGCCCAGAATCCCGTTGCGAGCACGTCTCCCGTCAGCAAGGCCTGTTCGTCGCTTACCGTATCCGGAATCCGGTTCAGTCCCCGGTCGGCATGGGGTACGCGCACGTACTCGGCCTGTCCGCCGTCGATGCGGCATCCCAGGGCCCATCCGCCGTCGGGATCGGTGCAGTTGTTGACATACCCGTGCCTGCAGAAGAAGCACTCGCCGCAGAAGGTCTCCACGTTGACGGCCACCCTGTCGCCGGGTCTGACCGTCCTCACTTCCGGTCCGACCGCCTCCACGACGCCGACCATTTCGTGGCCGACCGTGATGCCGGGCACGGCCCGGGGGACGCTGCCGTGCTTGATATGCAGGTCGCTGGTGCAGATGCTGCCGAGCGTTACACGCACGATGGCGTCGCGGGCGTCTTTCAGTTCGGGTACCGGTTTCTCCCTCAGTTCGAACTTTCCCCGTTCGACATAGGTGTAGGCAAGCATATTGTTCGTTTTTGTGGTTTGCGATCCGTTTTCCGCAAAGATACCGAATTTTTCCGCACGGCGGTCCCGGCCGGACAACCGGGCTTTTCTCTGTCCCGGGGAGCGGAGACGCTCTGCCGCCGTTTTTCCGGAAGCGTCCGTGCAGGCAGCGGGATCTTTCCCGGCGGCAGGCGACGCGTTGGAGGGGGTCGGAACGGAACCGTTGCGCGGCGGCGCATACCGTTCCCGCAGAAGGACTGTGAAAAAAGAAGAAGGCACATATCCGGTCGGGTATGTGCCTTCTTTTGGGATATGTTTGCGGCTCTGCCGCCCGGGTGCGCTATTTGATCCGCTCGTAGTATTCGCGGGTGCGGGTGTCCACCCGGATTTTTTCGCCCGTGTTGATGAACAGGGGGACGCGTACCGTGGCGCCCGTATCCACCGTGGCGGGCTTGAGCGAGTTGGTCGATGCGGTGTCGCCCTTGATGCCGGGCTCGGTGTAGGTCACTTCCATGTCCACGATCGGGGGCAGTTCGGCCGAGAGAACCGTCTCCTTTTCGGTGTGGAACATCACCTCCACCACCTGTCCCTCGCGCATCAGGTCGGAGTTCTCGATCATCTCGCGCGGAATCTGGATCTGTTCGAACGTTTCGGTGTGCATGAAGTTGCAGCCCATGTCGTCCTCGTAGAGGTACTGGTAGGGACGGCGCTCCACGCGCACGGGTTCGATATTGACGCCGGCCGTGAAGGTGTTGTCGATGGTGCGGCCGTTTTCCAGGTTTTTGAGTTTCGTGCGGACGAAAGCGGGACCCTTGCCCGGTTTCACGTGCTGAAATTCGACCACCATGAAGGTTTTGCCGTTCAGCTCGATGCACATGCCGTTTTTGAGATCAGCGGTTGTAGCCATTGTGTTCGGTTTTATCTGATTTGTTCGAATTTGTCGCGGTGCGGGTAAACATGCTTCCGACAAGGGATTTCCGCCGGATTTTCCGCGCGGCAAAATTAGTAATAAAAACCGGAAAATGAAAATTCCGGCTCCCTTTCCTGCCGCCGGATGCGGGAGTGGTGGGGTTCCGGGCCGCCACTGCCGGGTCACAGGTCGATGGCGGCACACTCGAGCCCCTGCTTTTTCAGGTAGTCGAGCGTGCGGGGCAGGGCGTAGCGCAGGTTGCGGAACGCCTTGTGGGAGTCGTGGAACACCACGATCGAACCGGGTCCCACCTGTCGGGTGACGTTGCGCAGGCATTTGCGGGGAGAGACCACGCGGCTGTAATCGCGGCTCAGCACGTTCCACAGAATGATGTTGTAACGTTCCGAAAGCACCCGTAGCTGCACGGGCTTGATACGGCCGTAGGGCGGGCGGAACAGGTCGGTTTTCAGAATCTGGTTGGCGAAGTCCACGTCCTCCACGTAGCGTTCGAGGCTCATGCCCCACCCTTTCTGATGGCTGTACGTGTGGTTTCCGATGCGGTGTCCCGCCTCCACGATCTGTCGGTACAGGTCGGGGTACTGCTCGGCGTTCTTGCCCAGGCAGAAGAACGTGGCTTTGGCATCGTAATTGGACAACTGTTCCAGAATCCACTCCGTGATTCCGGGCGTGGGACCGTCGTCGAAAGTGAGGAACACCCGCTCGTCGCCCGCCATGTTCCATCTGAGCGAAGGGAACATCCTGGTGAGGATTTTTGTGGCTCCGGCGAACATCGTTATCGGCTGACGGTTATTAGGTTCGTTTTGTTCGTGTGATTCGTGCGTTTCAAAAACGGTGCAAAGTTAAAATCATTTCCGTCATTTGACAAGATATTCTAAAAAAGAGCTACTTTTGTTCGAATAAAACCGACCGGATTATGAAAAATATGCGAAAGATTCTTTGTTTCGGAGCACTCTCCCTCCTGCTGGGCGGTTGCGGGGCGCCCGACAAGCAGATCACTTCGAGCGGCGGCCTGTACGAAATCTTCGTGGTCTGCCCCAAAGAGAAGTGGGACGGACGGCTGGGCGATACGATCCGTTCCATCCTGCAGGAACCCGTGCCGATGATCAACCAGCTCGAACCGATCTATGACCTGTTCTACGTGCCGAACTATACGGGGTTGGTGATGCGTCACCGCAACCTGCTGACGATCAAGACGGGTTCCGATTACGCCGAGCCCTCCATGACAGCCTCCTACGATGTGGATGCGGCGCCGCAGATCATCGTTTCGGTCACCGGACCTTCCGATTCCGCGGTGGTCGCCTACATGTCCGGGCACCGCTACGAATTGCAGACCATTTTCGAACTGGCCGAGCGCGAGCGGGCCATCGCCCAGGGTAAAAAGCATTACGAGCGCGAACTGGTGGAGCTGATCCGCCGGAAATTCGACATGCAGATGCAGGTGCCCACCGGGTACAAGCTCCGTCAGGAGAGCCCCGATTTTCTTTGGATTTCCTACGAACTGCCGCTGGCGAGCCAGGGATTTTTCATATACAGCTATCCCTATACGGGGAAGGCGGATTTCACGGTGGGGGCTCTGCTGACCCGACGCAACGAATTCGCCGCACGGATTCCGGGGCCCTCCGACAGCTCCTACATGGCCACCTATCCCGATGCCCTGCCCGATCTGAAACATGTGCGGATCGACGGCCGCTATTGGGCCGAGATGCGCGGTTTCTGGGAGGTGCACGGCGACTTCATGGGCGGTCCCTTCATCAGCTATTCCACGCTGAACCTTACCACGAACCGGGTGACCACCATCGACATGTACGTCTATTCGCCCAAGAAGCCCAAAAGGAACTACCTGCGCCAGCTGGAGAACCTGATCTACACGGTCAGCTTCCCCGACGACGAGGCGAAGGTCAAACAGCAGGCCGAAACGGGAAAATAGTTCCGGACGTTTTTTCCGGAACGGAGGAGATGTTCCCGTTCCGGCGACATCCCATGTCAACCACGAAGAGCGGTTCCCTTGCGGGAGCCGCTCTTTCGCTTCGGAATTATGATTGGTAAAGAAAGGTATCAACCGCATTTGGAGTGGCCGCAGCTCATGCAGACAGGGCATCCGTTCTGGTAGACGAGCGTCTCCTGTCCGCAGTTGGGACACTTCTCCTTGGCCTTGGTGCCGTTCGAAATGTACTGTTTCAGGGCCCGCGCCACGCCGTTTTTCCATGTGTTGATCGAGGCGCTGTTCAGATGGAGCGATTCGATCAGCGTCACTACGTCCAGAATGGGCATTCCGTTGCGGAGCACACCCGAAATCAGCTTGGCGTAGTTCCAGAACTCCTCGTCGAACAGGCGGGAGATGCCGCCGATCGTGTTGGTATAGCCGTATTTGTCGGTGTACTGGAAGTCGTAGCGTTTGTTGCCTTCGGCGTCCACCACCTTCAGGATCACGCCTTTTGTCACCTTCTTCGGGATGAACATGGCGTCCTCCTCCAGTTTACCGGTGAAGATTTCGTAGGGGCGGCCGTTGTAGATGCCCACGAACGAAATCCAGTCCTCCTCGCCGTTCTTGAAACGGACGATGTCGGCCGCCAGCTCCTTCGGACGGTGCAGGGGCGGTTTATACTCGCCGTTGCCGCTCTCGTCGCCCTCCTTTTTCTTCTTCTTGCTGTCGACCAGCACGCCGGCCCGCGAACCGTCGCGGTAGACCGTGACGCCCTTGCAGCCGCACTCCCAGGCGGTGAGGTAGACCTGCGCCACCAGCTCTTCGGTCACTTCATTGGGCAGGTTGACGGTCACCGAGATCGAGTGGTCCACCCACTTCTGGATGGCGCCCTGCATCTTCACTTTGGCCACCCAGTCGATGTCGTTGGCCGTGGCCTTGTAGTAGGGCGACTTCTCGACCAGCTTGTCGAGCTCCTCGTCGGTGATCTTGTCGAGCATGTCGGTCGAGTAACCGTTCACTTCCAGCCACGTGAGGAACTTGTGGTGGTAGACGTTGTACTCCTCCCACGAATCGCCCACCTCGTCCACGAAGGTGATCTTCACGTCTTTGTCGCTGGGGTTCACCTTGCGGCGCCGTTTGTAGACCGGACGGAAGACCGGTTCGATGCCCGAAGTGGTCTGCGACATCAGCGACGTGGTGCCCGTGGGGGCGATGGTCAGCATGGCGATGTTGCGCCGGCCCTTTTTCACCATCTCCTCGTAGAGAGCCGGATCGGCTTCGCGGATGCGGGCGATCATGGGGTTGTTCTCCTCCTTCTTCGCGTCGTAGATCGGGAACGCACCCCGCTCCCCGGCCATTTCGACCGAAGCGCGGTAGGCCCCCAGCGCGAGGGTCTTCTGTACCTCCACGGCGAAGTCGATCGCCTCGTCCGTGCCGTAGCGCAGGCCCAGCGCGGCCAGCATGTCGCCTTCGGCCGTGATGCCGAGGCCCGTGCGGCGGCCCATCAGGGCCTTTTCGCGGATTTTCTCCCAAAGGCTGTGCTCCACGTGGCGGATATCCTCGTCTTCGGGATCTTTGCCGATCTTTTCGATGATGAGCTGCACCTTTTCCAGCTCCAGGTCGATGATGTCGTCCATCATCCGCATCGCCTTGGCGATATGGTTCCTGAACTTATCGAAGTTGAATTTGGCGTCTTTCGTGAAGGGATCGTCCACGTAGCTGTACAGGTTGAGGGCCAGCAGACGGCAGCTGTCGTAGGGACAGAGCGGGATTTCGCCGCAGGGGTTGGTCGATACGGTGGTGAAACCCCGGTCGGCGTAGCAGTCGGGCACCGATTCGCGGATGATCGTATCCCAGAACAGCACGCCCGGTTCGGCCGATTTCCATGCGTTGTGGATGATTTTGTTCCACAGGGCTTTGGCGTCGATCTCCTTTTCGTACATCGGATGATCGCCCGTGATCGGGAACTGCTGGTGGTATTTTTTGCCCTCCTTCACGCAGCGCATGAATTCGTCGTCGATCTTGATCGAGACGTTGGCTCCGGTCACCTTGCCCGTCTCCACCTTGGCGTCGATGAAATTCTCGGCGTCGGGGTGCTTGATCGAGAGCGAGAGCATCAGCGCGCCCCGTCGGCCGTCCTGCGCCACCTCGCGGGTGGAGTTGGAATAGCGTTCCATGAAAGGGACGATACCCGTCGAGGTGAGGGCGCTGTTGAGCACGGGACTGCCCGTGGGGCGGATGTGCGACAGGTCGTGGCCCACGCCGCCGCGCCGCTTCATCAGCTGCACCTGCTCCTCGTCAATGCGGATGATGCCGCCGTAGGAGTCTGCCGGGTTCTTGTGGCCGATCACGAAACAGTTCGACAGCGAGGCCACCTGCAGGTTGTTTCCGATGCCGGTCATGGGACCTCCCTGCGGGATCACGTAGCGGAAATCCTTCAGCAGCCCGTAGATCTCCGCCGCGTCCATCGGATTGGGATACTTCTCCTCGATCCGGGCGATCTCGCCTGCGATCCGCCAGTGCATCTGCTCCGGGGAGTTCTCGTAGAGCTTGCCCATCGAATCTTTCAGGGCGTACTTGCTCACCCACACCGTGGCGGCCAGTTCGTCGCCCCGGAAATAGGCCTTGGCCGTCTCCACCGCATCGGAGTAGTCGTACTCTTTCAGAGCGCCGTCGGCACTCTTCTTTTCCTTGTTACCTGACATGTTCGTATTGTATTGTTGTTACATTCAGACTGTTGAGGTACTGTCGGGCCGGAAGCCGCAATACAAGTTTACACACTCTTTTCGGGAGAACCGCCCCCCGTGCCGCATAACTTATCAAGAAGTTATCAACACTTTCCGCGAGCCCCTTATTTTGTTAGGGTTACGCTCACCCGTTCGATTTTGCCGCCCAGCGGCGGGGCGAGTTTCGACACTTTGGCCGTGACGCGCAGGACTTGCGGGAAGCGGGCGCGGATCGCGTCGATGATCCGTTCGGCCACGTTTTCGATGATGTCGGAAGTGACGGCCATCTGCTCGCGCACCAGTTCGAACACGGTGAGGTAGTTGACCGTCTCCCCGATCGAGTCCTTCGCGGCGGCATCCCCGATTTCGGCTTCGATCGCCACGTCCACCCGGAACAGGTTGCCCACCTTCTTTTCCAGGTCGTAACAGCCGTGAAAGGCCTTGAATTCCATGTTTTCGAGTTCGATGAGGGTACGCATGTCAGAGTCGGTTTTCAGAACAGGTATTTTTCCGTTTTCACTTTGTGGACGAGCCGCAGAATCTCCGTCCAGGTCTCTTCGCCGAACGTGGTGCCGATCACTTCGATCACCTTTCCGGCCGCGATGGCTCCGATCGTGCCGCACTGCCGGAGCGTCAGCCCCTGGCACAGGCCCGCCAGGAATCCCCCGGCGTAGAAGTCGCCCGCCCCGGTGGTGTCCACCCGGTTGGCGGCGGTGAGGATGCCCACGTGGATCACCTCCCCGCCCTGCCGTTTGATATAGGCGCCCTTGATGCCGACCTTCACCACGGTCAGTTCGCAGGCCCTCGAGATCACTTCCAGTGCCCGGAGCGGTTTCACCTCACCGGTGAAGGCGCGGGCCTCCTCCTCGTTGGCGAAGAGGATGTCGACGTACTCCTGCACCAGTCCCCGCAGGAAATCGAGGTTCTCCTCCACGATGTTGAAACTGGCCAGGTCGATGGCCACCTTCATGCCGCATCGTCTGGCGGTGGCTACGGCCGTTCGGATCAGGTCGTGGTCCTGTACCAGGTATCCTTCTATATAGAGGCAGTCGAAACCTTCGAAGACCGACGGAGCGATCTCTCCGCCCTTCATCTCCAGCGCGGCGCCCAGATAGGTGGCCATCGTCCGTTCCCCGTCGCCCGACACCAGCGACACGCACCGGCCCGAATGCAACGTTCCCCGGAGGATGGTGGGTTTCACGCCCAGGTTTTCCAGCGCCTTTTCGAAAAAGTCCCCGGTCGTGTCGTTACCCACCTTGCCCACGAAACCGACCTGCGCGCCGAGGCGGGCCATGGCCCGGATCGTATTGCCGGCCGAACCGCCGAGCGACAGGGTGCGGGGCAGGTCGGCCGTGCTCTCCGAAATCTTCCGTTGCAGGTCGGCGTCCACCAGGCTCATGCTGCCTTTGGGCAGGCCGAACCGTTTCAGTATCTCGTCCGAGGGCAGGTTGATCAGAATATCCGTGAGGGCATTGCCGATGCCGATGACTTTTTCCATGCTTTTTCGTTTTTTGCTCCACAAAAATAATGCTTTTGGCCGATTAATCCCCATAATTGCCTACTTTTGTGGAGAAGATCGAACAGACGCATATGGCACTCATACTTTGCATCGAAACGGGAACCGATATCTGTTCCGTGGCGCTGGCCCGCGGAGGCCGGCTGATCTCCCTGCGGGAGAGCACGCAGGGACGCGACCACGCCCGTCAGCTCGGCGTGTACGTGGAGGAGATTCTGCACGAAAACGACATACGGGCCGACGAACTGGACGCCGTGGCCGTGGGAAAGGGGCCGGGTTCCTACACCGGATTGCGCATCGGCGTTTCTCTGGCCAAGGGAATGTGCTATGCGCTGCAAATTCCCCTGATCGCCGTCGGTTCGCTGGAGGCGCTGGTGCGGGTGGCCGCCGAGGACGACGAGGCGGGGATTTTGGACATCGACGATTTCGCCTCGGCCCGTCTCTGTCCGATGATCGACGCCCGCCGCATGGAGGTGTATGCGCAGGTGTTCGACGGCCGGCTCCGTCCGCTCACCGAGGTGGCCGCTTCGGTGGTGACTCCGGACAGTTTTTCGGAGTTCGTCTCCGGGCCCGGAGAGTTCGTCATTTTCGGCGGCGGGGCGGCCAAATGCCTGGATGTCCTGCCGAAAGGCCGCGTCAAGTGGGTGGACGTCACCCCTTCGGCCCGCGGTCTGGTCACTCCGGCCCAGGAGGCTTTCGATGCCGGCCGGTTCGAGGACATCGCCTATTTCGAGCCCTTCTATCTGAAAGATTTCGTGGTGACCGAGTCGAAAAAGAAATTTTTCTGACGGTCCCGTCAGGTAAATCCGAAGGCCGCTTCTTCGAAAAGAGAAGCGGCCTTCACCATGTTCGTTCCGGACCGTATCAGAACGGCAGGTCGTCGGGATCTTCCGCCGGGGCGGCGGGAGCGGCCGGCTGCTGCGGTTGGGGTGCGGCGCCGTAGGCAGGCTGTCCTCCGGGCTGGGGCGAGCCGTATGACGGCTGGGCGGGGGCTCCGGCGGGAGCGGCTCCGTAGGTGGTTCCGCTCAGGGGGGCGCCTGTCCCTTCCTGTTTGCGGCCGAGCAGTTTCAGATCGTCCGCCATGATTTCGATGGCGAAGCGTTTGTTGCCCGCCTCGTCCGTCCAGTCGCGGGAACGGATGCGTCCTTCGACGTAGACCTGGCTTCCCTTTCGGATGAAACGGTCGGCCACGTCGGCCAGGTTGCGCCACAGCGTCACGCTGTGCCATTCGGTGTGCTCGCGTGCTTCCTGCGTCTGCCGGTTGTAGATGCGTTCGGTGGTGGCGATGCGGATGCGGGCCACCTTCACGCCGCCCTCCAGCGAGCGGACTTCGGGATCGGCCCCCACGTTTCCTATCAGAATTACTTTGTTGATCATCGGGTCTGTATGGTTTTGCGTTCGGTTAATTTGCGGTGATGTCGGGTCCCAGGTACTTCGCCGCCACGGCGGTGAGTGCGGCGGCCATCTCCGGCTGGCGTGCGATCGCGCTGGTCAGGTAGGGCGATGCGGCCGCTTTGGCGTATTTGTTCATCTCTGCGGTGATGTTCACGTCGTCGTAGGTCCCGAGAAACTGTTCGGCCGCCGCTTCCAGCGTGGCCTGTGCCTCCGGCTGGCGCGCGATCGACTCGAGCAGCGATCCTATGGCGTTGCCCCGGGCCACGCCCCGGGCGTTGACGGCAGCGTCGGTCAGGGGAAGCAGGGCCGTGTAGCTCGCGTAAATCGTCTCTTCCGCCGTTTTTATCAGTTGGCCGGCCGATTCCGGCTGGCGTGCGATGTTTTCGAAAAGTGCGCCGACCGCCTCCATCCGAAGGGTCTTCAGATCGGGTTCGTTCGTGTCGTAATACTCTTTTTTGCAGGCGGATAGTGCGGTCAGGCAGACCGCTCCGACGCAGAGGATACGGGTAAGCGTTCTCATCGTTACAACTCTTTCAGCAGTTCGGTAAATAGACGGGTCATCCGTTTGCCGGCCTTGATGCCCTCCTCCTGCACCTCTTCGTGGGTGGACTTGAGCCCCGTGAGGCCCATGTTGGTGATGACCGATACGCCGAACACGGTGACGCCCATGTGGCGGGCGGCGATCACCTCGGGTGTGGTGGACATGCCCACCGCGTCGCCCCCGATGGCCTTGAAGTAGCCGTACTCCTTCTGTGTCTCGTAGGTCGGGCCGGTGCCGCCCACGTAGCAGCCGAACCGGAGGGGAATCTCCTCGCGGGCGGCCACCCGTTTCGCCTTCTCGATCAGTTCGTGGTTGTAGGCGTCGTTCATGTCCGGAAACCGCGGTCCCAGTTCGGCTATGTTGGGGCCGATCAGCGGGTTGGGGATCAGGTTGATGTGGTCGGTGATGACCATCAGGTCGCCCGTGCGGAAGGTTTCGTTCACCCCGCCGCTGGCGTTCGAGACGAAAAGGTACCGGATGCCCAGCATCTTCATCACCCGGACGGGGAAGACCACCTGTTGGGGCGTATATCCCTCGTAGTAGTGGAAACGGCCCTGCATGGCCACCACTTTTTTGCCGCCGAGCATGCCGAAGATCAGCCTGCCCCTGTGTCCCTCCACCGTGGAGACGGGAAAGTCGGGAATCTCGTGGTAGTCGAGCGAGGCGACCGTGTCGATGCCGTCGGCCAGTCCGCCGAGGCCGGTGCCCAGAATGATGCCTACTTCGGGCTCGAACGCAATCTTATTGCGAATGAAGCAGGCCGTACTTTTGATTCGATCTAACATCATAATCCAGTTTTCGCAGAAAATTCCGCTTGGAATCCTCCGTCAGTGAGACTTTTATCGGAAGGAAATAGAGCGCACGCTGAATCTCTTCCGGAATCCGCTTCCGGTTGGTCAGTTTCACGGCGTCCTTTTCGGTCGTTACGATAATCGTGCCCGGAGGGGCCGATTCCAATGCCTTTTTCATCTTGTCCAGATCGCGCATCCGGTAGGGATGGTGGTCGGGAAAGACGAGCGTGTCCACCACCTCGTAGCTCTCCCGGAGCGAACGGATCATGGGGGCGGGATTGCCGATTCCGGCCATGGCGATCACGGGGCTGCCCGCCAGTACCTGCCCGGAGGCCATGTCGGCGAACAGTGGGGTGATGCTGCCCGTGGAGAGCGAGGAGAAGTAGAGCCCCTGGTAGGGGAACAGGGCCAGCGATTTGGTCACGATCCGCATGTCGAGCGGATTCATCTCCGGCGGACATTTGGTGACGATCACGAAATGGGCCCGGTAGAGCTGGTTGGTGCGGTCGCGCAGCGAACCCCACGGCAGCAGGTGGTCGCGGTAGATGGGTCTCGAATAGTCCATCAGCACGATGTTCACCCACGGTTCCACCTGCCGGTGCTGGAAGCCGTCGTCCAGCACGATCAGATCGACTTCCGGGTGTTCCTGCCGGATGCGCCGGATACCTTCGGCCCGCTTTTCGCAGACGGCCACCACGATGTCCGGAAACTTCAGCTTGATCTGCTTGGGTTCGTCGCCCACCTCGCGGAACGAGGAGCGGAGGGTCGCTTCGACGTATCCCTTCGTACGGCGGCGGTATCCCCGCGAGAGGAGCGCCACCTTGTAGGTGCGGCTCAGATGTTCGATCAGCATCTCGGCCACGGGGGTCTTTCCCGTGCCCCCGACCGTCAGGTTGCCCACGCAGACGATCGGAATGTCGAACTCCTCGGAGTGCAGAAAGCCCCAGTCGTAGAACTTGTGGCGGATGGTCACCGCAAGCCCGTAGAGGAAGGCGAATGGGGAGAGAAGCGCTCTGAACATCTGATTCAACGTGTAATTTCCAAAGGTAACGCAAAAGGTTCGATTTCCAAAGCGATTTGCCGAATTTCGCAGGAACGCGTCCTATTTTACCATGTAGTTTTTCTCTTCCAGATGCCGGTAATATTGCTGTATGACGGCCTTCAGGCGGCGTTCCGCATCCCGGACGGCGCCGTTTTCCCGTCCGGCCAGGTCGTGCCGCTGGAGTGTGTCGCTGCGGGCGTAGGCACCCAGTACCTTTTCCTCGTCGAAATAGATCACCACCGAGTCGGTGACGGCCTGGAAATTCTGGTTGGCGTAGTTCACCGCCATCGGCATCCGTTCGGGTTCGCCCAGAATGTCCCGTCCGAAAGCGAAATAGGGTTTGTCGTACCCGATCAGCCCCAGCAGGGTGGGCATGATGTCGGTCTGCTGTGCCACCACGTTGTCCGTGCCGCGCAGGGCGCCGTCGGGCGTGTAGAGGAAGAGGATGATGCGGCTCTTTCCGGTCGGGGTGCGGGTCTTGGGTGCGAAGGTTTCCGAGGAGACGTGGTCGGCCGTGAAGACGAAAAGCGTGTTGCGGAACCAGTCGGTCCCGGCAGCCCGTTCGAAAAAGCGGCGCAGGGCCAGGTCGGTGTAGGCCACTCCCTTGTGGATGCGCGTGCGTCCCTCGGGCAGCGTATCCTCGTATTTTTCGGGCACGACGAACGGATGGTGCGAGGAGAGGGTGAAAACCGAGGCGAAGAAGGGCTGCGGCAGTTCCCCGAGCGTCTCCTCCATGAAGCCGAGGAACGGTTCGTCCCAGATGCCCCAGTAGCCGTCGTAATCGTCCGTCCCGTGCGCCTTCTCGTAGTCTTCCTGACTGTACAGGAGGGTGATGCCGGAGGCCGTGGCGTAAGCTCCGAAACCCATCGAACCGCGGGGCGAACCGCAGAAGAAGGCGGTGGCGTAGCCCTCTTCGCCCAGTATCTTCGGAAGTCCCCGGGTGGGAGCCAGCGACTGGGGCAGCAGGACGAAGGGCGTCTTGAACGAGGGGATCGAACTGAATACGGCGGGCAGCGCCTCGATCGACTTGTGGCCGTTGGCGAAGCCCGACGTGAAAGTGTATCCCTCCCGCATCAGCGAGTCGAGGAACGGGGTGAATCCCTTCCCGTCGGGATAGAGGTCGGGATTGAGCAGGCCGGAGTGCTCGGCGCTGAAACTCTCCAGGACGAAAATCACGATGTTGCGTCGGCCGAGGACGGGGCGCAGCGGTCCCGGACCTTCGTACGGGGCGGAGGTGTCGGTGAGGAGTGTCGCCTCTCCGCCGGCCGGATAGTGGCAGGGGGTGAAGATCGACTCCAGCTCTTCGGGAGCGTAGTATTTCGTATAGGCGATATGTCCTTTGCCCAACGTGCGGATAATGCAGAACGGATTGCTCAGGATCAGGTTGGCCTTGTCGGGCGAGGGCGTGTAGAGGGTGGCGTTGCTCAGGGTGATCGGCCGCACCGAGCGGCCGAATCCACCCCGGATGCCTCCGATGACCAGGGCGACCGCTCCCAGCAGGAACAGTGTGCCGACGGCGAGGTACCCTCCCCTGCCGGCGACCGGCGTACGGGGATGCCCGCTCCGGCGCCATGCCCAGACCAGAGCCGCGATCAGCAGGATGCCTGCCGCGACCAGATACCAGTTTTCGGCGGCGAATTTCAGGATCAGTCTCGCTGAGTTGTCGTTGGAGGCGAAAAAGATTTCGTCCGAGGTGAACCGTTTCTGTGTGTAGCGGAAATAGACGGCGTCGGACAGGTTGACCACGACGGCCGCTCCGTTGACGGCGATCCAGTAGGCGAACAGCATGCGCTGGTATCCTTTCCGTTCCCGTATCCGCAGGGGAAGCAGCGAAAGGAGAATGAACAGGGCGTTGACATAGAGGATCGAAGCCGTGTCGAATACGAGCGACCCTTTCAGCAGGGGCCACACTTCCCCGCCTGCGACCGGGCCCAGCAGCGGGGCGTTGTAGAGGTAGAAGATGATCCGGCAGAGGAAAAGGGCGGCATAGACCGCCAGCAGCCGTTTAGCCAGCACGGCCATGTCGCTGTTCCACCATTTGACGCATGTTTCGCACTTCATATCGTTCGGACGTTTGGTGTTCGTAGTATGGGGGAACCGTGGGTTATTTCAGGACTTTTTCCCTTTTGGAGCGGGCGGCCCCCTTGATGACAATTTCGGGACGATGGTAGACCCGCGAATTGGGCGGAACCGACTCCGTGAGCCATACGTTACCGCCGATCACCGTGTCGTGTCCGATGGTGGTGTCGCCCCCGAGGATGGTGCTTCCGGCGTAGATGATGACGTTGTCCTCGATCTTCGGGTGGCGGCGCACCCCTTTCAGCTCCTTGTCCACGTAGGTGGCGCCGAGCGTCACTCCCTGGTAGATCTTCACGTTGTCGCCGATAATGCAGGTCTCCCCGATCACGATGCCCGTACCGTGGTCGATGTAGAACCGTTTGCCGATCGTGGCCCCCGGGTGGATGTCGATTCCCGTCTGGCTGTGGGCCCATTCGGCCACCACGCGCGGCAGGATCGGGATGTTCAGTTTGTGCATCACGTGGGCCAGCCGGTGGATGGTCATGGCGTAGAATCCCGGGTAGCAGAGGATCACCTCCTCCTTGCAGTAGGAGGCGGGGTCGCAGCGGTCGTACATTTCGGCGTCCTGCATCAGCCCGGTGAAGATGAGCGGAATTTCGCCGAAGAAACGCTCCGTGAGCGATTCGCAGCAGCACTCCTGCGAGGCGCACAGCGGGGTGATGATCTTCAGGAACCGTTCCTGTATCTGTTCCCAGCGCAGTTCTATCTCCTTGAGCGACATGTTCTTGTTGGCACGCACTAGGAAGAGGAGGTTGACCAGCGAGTCGATGAACTCGCGGGCCTCGACCGTGGAGGGGACTTCGCGATAGAACGCGCGGGTCATCTTGTAGAGGCGTGCCGGGAAATTTTTCAGCGTATTGGTCATCGTGCGGCTATTTCGTTCGTACTCTTTTACCATAAGGCGGCGATCACATAATAAAACATAAACCCTGCCGAAACCAGCTTGATGCCCGTGCCGAGCACGAAGCCCAGCAGGGAGCCGAAGGCCACTTTGAGCGCTTTCCACAGGTCGCGGTTTTCGGCCCGGTGGCTGTACAGTTCGCCGAACAGGGCCCCGAGGAACATGCCCCCGATCATCCCCACGGGCGGGACGATGAAAATTCCCGCCAGCATGCCGGCCAGCGACCAGCGGGCGGCCGCCTTCGATCCGCCCGTAAGGCGGGTCAGGTAGGGCGGGATCAGGTAGTCGATCAGTGTCACGGCGGCTGTCACGACCAGCCAGGTGAGCAGGAACTGCGGGGAGAACTCCCCGCGTCCGGCCCAGTGCACGAGCAGCAGTCCCACGTAGCTGACCGGGGGCCCCGGGAGTACGGGCAGAATGCTGCCTGCGATGCCCGTTACGGCACACAGTACGGCCAGTATGATGAGCAGTGTATCCATCGTTGCGGTTTTCGGTTCGGTAAAGGTAATGATTTTCGCCGGAATCCGGTATCTTTCGTCGGAATCTCCCCTTTCTCCGGAGTGAGGGAACGGCCGGGGTGCGGGTCCGGGCAAAAGAAAAAGGACGTCCGAGACGCCCTTTTTCCGTATGCGGAAGACGATTCTTTTAGTCTTTCAGTTTGGCCGACAGGAACTCCCGGTTGAGGCGGGCGATATGGGCGATCGAGATGCCTTTCGGACACTCGGCCTCGCAGGCTCCGGTGTTGGTACAGTTGCCGAAGCCCAGTTCGTCCATCTTGGCAACCATCGCCTTGGCGCGGCGGGCGCCTTCCACGCGGCCCTGGGGCAGCTTGGCCAGCGACGATACGCGGGCGGCCACGAACAGCATGGCCGAGCCGTTCTTGCAGGTGGCCACGCAGGCTCCGCAGCCGATGCAGGCGGCGGCGTCCATGCTCTCGTCGGCGTCCTTCTTGGGGATGGGAATCGCGTTGGCGTCGGGCACGCCGCCCGTGTTGACCGAAACGAATCCTCCGGCCTGCAGAATCTTGTCGAATGCGCTGCGGTCCACGGCCAGGTCCTTGATGACCGGGAAGGCGGCCGAACGCCACGGTTCGATGGTGATGGTCTCTCCGTCGTGGAACTTGCGCATGTGGAGCTGGCAGGTGGTGATGTCTTCGTCGGGCCCGTGGGCATGGCCGTTGATGTGCAGCGAACACATGCCGCAGATGCCTTCGCGGCAGTCATGGTCGAAGACCACCGGCTCCTTGCCCTCGTGGATCAGGTTGTTGTTGAGGATGTCGAGCATCTCCAGGAACGAGGTGTCGGGCGAGATGTTCTCCACGTGATAGGTTTCGAAGCCTCCTTTGGATTTGGCGTCCTTCTGGCGCCATATTTTCAATTTCAGATTCATGATCTCTTGATTTTACACGTTTTTGATTGTTCGCTCCCTCGCCTTAGTCCTTGTAGTTGCGCTGGGCCAGATGTACGGCCTCGAAGTTGAGCGCTTCCTTGTGCAGCACCGGTTCGGTCTCCTTGCCCGTGTATTCCCACACGGCGGCGTAGGCGTAATGCTCGTCGTCGCGCAGCGCCTCGCCCTCGGGGGTCTGGTACTCCACGCGGAAGTGTCCGCCGCACGATTCGTTGCGGTTCAGACCGTCGCGGGCCATCAGTTCGCCCAGTTCGAGGAAGTCGGCCACGCGGAGCGCCTTTTCCAGCTCCTGGTTGAACTCGGCGGCCGTGCCCGGCACCTTCACGTCGGCCCAGAACTCCTGACGGAGTTTCCGGATCTCCGCGATGGCCTTTTCGAGGCTCTCTTTCGTGCGGGCCATACCCACGTTCTCCCACATGATGTGGCCCAGCTTCTTGTGGATTTCGTCCACGGTCTGCTTGCCCTTGATCGAGAAGAGCTTCTCGATCCGGGCTTTCGCCGACTGCTCGGCCTCGTCGAACTCCTTGGAGGTCACGTCCACTTTCGGGGACTGGATTTCGTGCGAGAGGTAGTCGCCGATCGTGTAGGGCAGCACGAAGTAACCGTCGGCCAGGCCCTGCATCAGGGCCGATGCGCCGAGGCGGTTGGCGCCGTGGTCGGAGAAGTTGGCCTCGCCGATGGCGTAGAGGCCGGGGATCGTGGTCATCAGGTTGTAGTCCACCCAGATGCCGCCCATCGTGTAGTGTACAGCCGGATAGATCATCATCGGCTCGTGGTACGGGTTCACGTCGGTGATCTTCTCGTACATCTGGAAAAGGTTGCCGTAGCGCTGGCGGATCACCTCCTCGCCCAGCCGCTCGATGGCGGTCTTGAAGTCGAGGAAGACGGCCAGGCCCGTTTCGTTCACGCCGAATCCGGCGTCGCAGCGCTCTTTGGCGGCGCGCGAAGCCACGTCGCGCGGCACGAGGTTACCGAAGGCCGGGTAGCGGCGCTCCAGGTAGTAGTCGCGGTCCTCTTCGGCGATGTCCGACGGTTTTTTCTTCTTGGCGCGGAGAGCCTCCACGTCCTCTTTCTTCTTGGGAACCCAGATGCGGCCATCGTTGCGCAACGACTCGGACATCAGCGTCAGTTTCGACTGCTGGTCGCCGTGTACGGGGATACAAGTGGGGTGGATCTGCGTGAAGCAGGGATTGGCGAAGAATGCCCCCTTCTTGTAGCACTGCCATGCGGCCGAACCGTTCGAATTCATGGCATTGGTCGAGAGGAAGAAGGCGTTTCCGTAGCCGCCCGAAGCGAGCACTACGGCGTGCGCGCCGAAACGCTCGATCTGGCCCGTCACCAGGTTGCGGGTGATGATGCCGCGGGCCTTGCCGTCCACGATCACCAACTCCAGCATCTCGTGGCGCGGGAAGCTCTTTACCGAGCCTTTGGCGATCTGACGGTTGAGGGCCGCATAGGCGCCCAGCAGCAGCTGCTGTCCCGTCTGGCCGCGGGCGTAGAAGGTGCGCGATACCTGCGCACCGCCGAAGGAGCGGTTGTCGAGCAGACCGCCGTACTCGCGGGCGAAAGGAACGCCCTGGGCCACACACTGGTCGATGATCGAGTTGGATACTTCGGCCAGACGGTAGACGTTGGCTTCGCGGGCGCGGTAGTCGCCGCCCTTGATCGTGTCGTAGAAGAGGCGGAATACCGAGTCGTTGTCGTTCTGGTAGTTCTTGGCCGCATTGATGCCGCCCTGCGCGGCGATCGAATGGGCGCGGCGGGGCGAGTCGGAGATGCAGAACACCTTCACGTTATAACCCAGTTCGCCCAGCGAAGCGGCCGCCGATGCGCCGCCCAGGCCCGTACCGATGACGATGATGTCCAGTTTCCGTTTGTTGGCGGGGCTGACCACCTTGATCTCGGCCTTATGCTTGCTCCATTTCTCGGCCAACGGGCCGGCAGGAATTTTCGAATCTAACGTTGCCATATCTTGTGTTTTTGTTTTTCGGTTAGGGACTACTTAGCAGGCGTAGAGGCACAGGCTCCGGAAAAAGAAGACCAGCACCACCAGCGCGAAGCAGAGGAATACGACGGTGGCCACGATGTTGGCGATGCATTTGGTGCGCGAGAGCCATATCTGGTTGTTCCAGCCCACGGTCTGGAACATGCTCCAGAAACCGTGCGTGAGGTGGAACCAGAGGGCCACGAGCCATACGAGGTAGAGGGCCACGTAGTACCACTGGCCGAAGGTGTATTGGATCAGGGCGGCGCCGTCGGTCGGCGAGAGGCCCAGCGAGTTGGTGTGTTCACCCAGGATTTCGACCAGCTGCATCTTGCTCCAGAAGTTGAACAGGTGGAGCAGCAGGCCCAGGATGACGATCAGACCCAGCACGAACATGTTTTTCGAGGCCCAGCTGACTCCCGTTTCCTGGGCGGTTTCGGCATAGCGGATGCCGCCCCGGGCCTTGCGGTTGCGCAGGGTGAGGATGATGGCGTAGATGAAGTGTACCGCCACGCCGGCAGCCAGTACGAGCGTTCCCGCCAGCGCGTACCAGTTGGCGCCCAGGAACTCGCAGATCGCGTTGTAGGCCTCGGCCGAGAAGACGGCCGCCAGGTTCATGCTCATGTGGAAGAGCAGGAACAGCACCAGAAAAGCCCCCGAAACGCTCATGATCAGCTTTCTGCCGATCGATGAAGTGAACAGATTACTCATAGAATAAATTTTTTGTTTGTACGGTTTGTGCAGCGTCTGTCGCGCCGTTTAAAGCCACAAAGGTATCCTATTGTTTGCAAAATAACAACGAAACGGGTGACAAGTTTTCGAAAATTTTATACCTTTACAATTGGTCAACCAATTCCGAATTCTAAAATTTATCCCGATGAACTTGACCTCATTCATGATTTTGTTGAGAAAGGCTGTTTTGTTTCTTGCGGTGACGGCCGTTGCGGCTTGCAGCGAGAACGGCACGACGAATACCGGCGACGGCGGCGGAAACGACGGAGGGACGGCCGTTCCGCACGTCGTTTCTTCGACGGATGAACTTTCTGCACTCGGTGCGCTGAAATCCGGCGACGTGGTGATCTGGAAAGACGGAACTTACGATGCGCAGCAGATCGTTTTGACGGGCCAGGGCACCGCCGGAGACCCGATCGTTTTCAGGGCGGAAACGCCCGGGGGAGTCTGCTTTACGGGAGCTTCCTCGCTCGCTGTAGACGGCAGCGGCATCTGCGTCAGCGGCTTTCGCTGGCAGGACCCGGAGCCGGCGGGCGAGCACCTCATTTGTTTCCGGAGCGGTTCCCTGTCGTGTCGGCTGGAAGATTGTGCCGTCGACGGTTCGGGAACACTCCCCGATGCCGAAAACGGCACGAAATGGGTCTCGCTGTACGGAAGCGGACACACGGTGACGCACTGCGATTTCGGGAACAAACGCAACATGGGCGCACTCATGGTCGTATGGCTCAAGGAGGGCGTGACGGCGGGGCATACGATCTCCTACAACCGGTTTACACGGCCGGAAACCATCTACGATGAGACGGACGAGCCGGCCAATGAACAGGAGACGATCCGTATCGGCGACAGTGCACACTCCATGCAGGAGGCCCATTGCATCGTCGAGCACAATTATTTTTACCGGTGCAACGGAGAGGCTCAGGAGATCGTTTCGAACAAAAGCTGCCGGAACACCTACCGCGGCAACGGCTTTTTCGAAAGCAAGGGTACGCTGACCCTGCGGCACGGAAACGACTGCACCGTCAGCGGGAACTATTTCCTCGGCAACGACATTGAGGATACCGGCGGCGTTCGCATCATCGGCGAAGGACATACCGTGGAGAACAACCGGTTCGAACGGTTGAACAGCGTCGGTTACAAGGCGGCTTTGTGTCTGGTGCGCGGCGAAGAGAATCCTTCCCTGAGCGGTTATTTCCAGGTCCGGAATGCCGTTGTCCGAAACAACGTCTTCGTCGACTGCAACCTTGCCATGCATATCAACTACGGGAGTTCGAAAATGACGCTTCCGGTCGTTTCGAGCCGGATCGAGAACAACACGGCCGTCGCGGCCGAGGGGACGACCGATTACGTGGTCCGTTACGAAAGTTCCGATCCGGAGGCGGAGATCGTCTGGGAAAACAACACGTTTTACGGACGTTTCAAAAACAACTATTTCGGCCTGTCCGCCCAGAAGGAGCGTCCCGGGATACCGGACGGCTCGGCGCAGCTGTCGGCCATCGAAGAGGCTGCCGGTACGACATGGGAGTGATTCGAATATTTTTCGTATTTTTGGTTCGAACAAATGTATCTAACCCTTAAAGATTGTTCGATCCTATGGAAATCATCCGCAAAGAGCCGTTCCAGCCCGATTATACCAATATTCTGAAGGTGCTGTACAACGAACGGCCCGGTTATCTTCCCCTGTATGAACACCATATCGACGCTCCGTTCATCTCCAAGGTCCTCGGCCGCGAAGTTTCCGCCGAAGGAAGGAAAGGGGATGATCTGGTGGAACATTACCGCACGGTGATCGGTTTCTGGCGGGACCACACCTACGACGCTTTTGACTACGAAGCGGCCATCTGCGAAATTTTTCCCGGTCATGGCGCCATTCTGGGCGGGGAGGGACCGATCCAAAGCCGGGCCGATTTCGAAAAATACCCGTTCGACGAGCTGCCCGGAATCTTCTGGGATACCTATACGCCCCACTTGGAAGCCATCCGCAAGGCGCTGCCCGAAGGCATGAAGGCGTACGGGGGATGCGGCTACGGTATTTTCGAATCGGCACAGGACCTGGTGGGTTATACCAGTCTGTGCATGATGCAGTACGACGACCCGGAACTGTTCGCCGATCTGTTCAGGCGCATCGGTGACCTGTACGAGACGCTGTGGAGCGAGATGGTGAAGCGGTATTCGGATATTTTCGTCTTTTTCCGCATGGGAGACGACCTCGGTTTCCGTACCAACACGCTGCTCGATCCGCAGGTGCTGCGCGAGCATGTCGTTCCGCAGTACCGCCGGGTGATCTCCCTGGTACACGGTGCAGGCAGGAAATTCCTGATGCACAGTTGCGGCTGTATCTTTTCGCTGATGGACGACCTGATCGCGGCCGGCATCGACGCCAAGCACTCCAACGAGGACCAAATCGCCCCTTTTAGCCGCTGGATCGACGACTATTCCGAACGGATCGGGCTGTTCGGCGGTTTCGATATGAACGAACTGATCCTGAATCCGTACGATTATGTGTACAGGAAAGTGCTGGAAGAGGGTACAGAATTCCGGGCGAAGGCCCGGGGATACGGTCTCGGGTCGGGCAACTCCATTCCCGAATACGCCTCCGTGGAGGGATTCGAGGCGATGGTCGATGCCGTGAAGGAGATTCGGAGACGGGAAAAATGATCTTTCCGTCCGTCGTCCGGGAAGTCCGGAGAGACGGCAGACCAAATGATATACTGTTCGAAACGGTTGCGCGATGCGGCCGGATAATTTCGCAGACCGTGAAACAGGATGAGAAACGGGCGCTCCGGCGCCGGATCGGGGAACTCGCCGGGCAGTACGGCGAAGAGTGGCGCCGGGAAGCCTCCCGGCAGATATGGGAGCGGGTGGAACGTCTGCCGCAGTTCCGGAGGGCACACACGGTGGCGCTCTACTGGTCGCTGAAGGACGAGGTGGAGACGCACGGTTTCGTCCGGAAATGGTGCGTCTCGAAGCGGATCGTGCTGCCCGAGGTGCGGGGAGAGGAGATGGTGTTCCGGGAATACGATCCGGCGGAAGGGGTGACTCCGGGAGTTTTCGGTATCGGGGAGGCCCGCGGGGCGGAGTGTCCGGCGGCGGCGATCGACCTGGTCGTCGTGCCCGGGGTGGCGTTCGACCGCAGCGGGGGGCGCATGGGACGGGGAAAGGGATTTTACGACCGGTTCCTCACCGGGTGCCGCGCCTGTAAGGTGGGTGTCTGTTTCGGCTACCAGCTGGTCAGGGCGATCCCCTGCGAGGAGCACGACGTACGGATGGATGCGGTGGTGAGCGTTCCCGACGTGCCCGGACAATAGGACGGTCCCGTCGCCGGACAAGAACACGAAGCGTGCCGTTTCGGAAGGGGCGTCACCGGTTGTCGAACCGGCGGAAACGGGCGATCACGTCGATGTCGGTGATCTCTTTCGAAAGCATCTGGATGATGTTTTCGGGCACCTTTTTCAGATCGAGCAGCATCAGTGCGTCGAGGGCGTCGCAGAAGTCGTGGTCCACATTGAAGGCCAGCACGTGGCTGTTGAGCTGGAGGTATTTCCGGATCAGGATCGGAATTGCCATTTCGTCCCGTTCGATGTCACAGACGATCTTGTTGATCAAGTCGATGTTCTCCACGCCGTCGATCAGCGAGTCGTCCAGGGGAAAGTCGATCCCTTCGAGCCCCGTGACCGGACGGATAAAGGGAGCCAGTTTGCGGTTCATGTGTTTTTTCTGGAGATAGCGGACGATCAGCGTCTTGGAAACCCGCTCGAATTCGCCCGAGATGGTGACCGGGCCCAACAGGTTCCGGTATTGCTCGTGTTTGAGCAACACGTAGAGAATGCCTTTCCAGAGGAGCATCAGGGAAGCCGCCCGGCGCTGGTAGTCGTGCGCGATGAAGGAACGGCCCAGTTCGATGGTCCGGGCCATGATCGGCTCCATCTGCGGCGACATCCGGAACAGGGAGTTCGTGTAGAAACCGTCCAGTCCGAACCGCGGGACGATCCGGTCGCCCAGCCCCAGGCGGTACGCCCCCACGAGTGCCTTTTCGGCGGTGTCCCAGACGAAAAGCTGGTGATAGTAGGCATCGTAACGGTCCGTGTCGATGCTTTTCATCGAACCCTCGCCCACTTCGCGGAAAGTGACCTCGCGCATGCGGCCGATCTCGTGCATCATGAGGGGAATGGCCTCGGGCGGGGCGAAGTAGGTTTCGTAGTTGTTGTACGCGAACAGCAGGTGGTCGGCGCGGATGGAGCGCAGTTCGGCCGTCAGCGTCTCCATCGCCGCGGGCGAGACGATCTCGTCGGCTTCGGGACGGACCGGCTTGCGGCGGGGAAGGATGCGGATTTTCCTGCGCGGCTTTTTCTTCCGCAGGTAGTCGACGTTGGCCCGCAGATAATCGCCGTATGCCCGTGTCTCTCCCAATTCGGCGAGCCGGCGGGGCGTCAGGGCGCCCCCGATGTTGATGTCGACCGTGACGCCCCGCTTGTTGACCAGTTCGTGCGGCAGCAGGGCGGTCCGCAGCAGGGGGTGTATCTTGCCGGCCAGGTGGAACAGCCGGCTGTTGCGGCCTTCGATGCAGACGGGGACGACCGGCACGTTCGCCCGGCGGATGAACCGGACGGCCGAAGGGCTCCACGGTTTGTCCCTGACCGTCGAGAAGCCCTTCTGCCAGGTGGCAACCTCTCCCGCAGGGAAGAGAACCAGCGCCCCGCCCCTCTTCAGGTGGGCGAGCGATTCGCGGAGGCCCCGCAGGTTCTTTCCCGCGTCCTTCGAATCGAACGGATCGACCGGGATGAAATACCGGTTCAGCGATTCAATCCGCTCCAGCAGGAAGTTGCCCATGAAGCGGACGTCGGGTCTGATTTTTGAAAGGAGGTCGATCAGCATGATTCCGTCCAGCAGGCCAGTCGGATGGTTCGAGATGAAGATGACGGGACCCTCGGCGGGAATGTTGGCCCGGTCGTGGTCGCACACCGAAACCGTGACTCCGAGCTGCCGGAGCAGCTCCTCGGCACAGCGGTCACCGGCAGCGAGCGTGTCGGCATAGAGCCGGTTGATCTTCCCGATGCCGAGCAGGCCCATCAGCAGGGATGCTCCCGCGCGGGCGGCGGCCCCCCTCTTTCCGAACATCAGGTCTTCACGCTCTACGAGCTGCATGCGATTGGGTTTAATTCTTCGAATCCGCGACAAATTTATATTAAATTTTATCAATTATACTCTTCCTAATCATTAATTTTGCCGGAGTCCAATTTCCTCAAAATGTCTGCCGAAACGCGCGAGAAGCTCAAAGAACAGGTGGCCCTGCTGCCCCTTTCGCCGGGGGTGTACCAGTTTCTGAACCGGGACGGGGTGGTGATCTACGTGGGAAAGGCCAAGAGCCTGCGCAAGCGGGTCTCCTCCTATTTCCTCGACAGCCGTGACCATACTCCGAAGGTACGGGTACTGGTGCGGCAGATCGCGGAGATCCGCCACATCGTGGTGGCGACCGAAGCCGACGCCCTGCTGCTGGAGAACAACATGATAAAGAGTCTTCAGCCCCGTTACAACATCCTGCTGAAGGACGACAAGACCTACCCGTGGATCGTGATCCGCAACGAACCTTTCCCCCGGGTGGAGTCCACTCGCCGCATGGTGCGCGACGGGTCGCGCTATTTCGGGCCCTACGCCTCGGTCGTGATGCAGAAGAGCGTGCTGGAGATGATCCGGGGTGTCTGCCAGCTGCGCACCTGTTCGCTCAACCTCTCGCCGGAGGCGATCGCACGGGGGAAATACGGCGTCTGCCTGGAGTATCATATCGGAAACTGCAAGGGGCCCTGTGTGGGCCGGCAGAGCGAGGAGGAGTACCGGCACGACATCGACCTGGTGGTTTCGATGCTGGGAGGGGACATGCGGACCACGCGCAGTTTCCTCGAACGGCAGATGCACGCCGAGGCGGAGAAGATGAATTTCGAACTGGCGGCCCGTTACAAGATGCGTCTCCAGCTGCTGGAAAACTACCAGAGCAAGTCGGTGATCGTGAGCAGTACGCTCTCCGACCTGGACGTCTTTTCGCTGCTGGCGGACGACGGGGTGGCCTACTGCAATTTCGTGCGGATCAAGGCCGGGGCCGTGGTCAATACCTTCACGGCGGAGTTCTCTCTCGGGGCCGAGGAGGACGAGGTGTCGATCTTCACCCACGCCATCCGTCAGATGAGCGAACGCATTTCCGGGGAGCCCGCCCGTGAGGTGGTGGTGCCGTTTCTGCCGGAGACGACGCTTTTCCCCGGCGTGGAGTTCGTCGTTCCCAAACGGGGCGACAAACTGAAACTGCTCGAATTCTCGCAGCGCAGCTGCAGGATATACCGGCTGGAGAAGCTCAAGAATATCGAGATCAAGGACCCGGCCCGCCACAGCCGCCGGATCGTGGAGGCCCTGCAACGGGAGCTGAGGCTTCCGGAGCCGCCCCGTCATATCGAGTGTTTCGACAACTCCAACCTGCAGGGCACCCATCCCGTAGCTTCGTGCGTGGTGTTCCGCGACGGAAAGCCTTCGCGCAAGGAGTACCGTCATTTCAATATCAAGACGGTGGTGGGTCCGGACGATTTCGCCTCCATGCGGGAGATCATCGGCCGGCGGTACCGGCGTCTGCTGGACGAGGGGGCCGAACTGCCGCAGCTCATTATCGTGGACGGCGGCAAGGGCCAGCTCAGTTCCGCCTACGGGGTGCTGAAGGAGCTGGGGCTGGAGCACCGCATTCCCATTATCGGCCTGGCCAAGCGGATCGAGGAGGTCTTCTACCCCAACGATCCGGAGCCCTATTACCTCGACCGGACGGGCGAACCGCTGAAGGTCATCATGCACCTGCGGGACGAAGCGCACCGTTTCGGCATCACGTTCCACCGCCACAAGCGGTCGCTGGCCTTCATCAGGAGCGAACTGGAGTCGATTCCGGGTCTGGGTGCCGTTTCGGTGACCAGGCTGCTGCGCCGTTTCAAGACCGTGAGCGCTATCCGGAAAGCCACGGAGGAGCAGCTGGCCGGAGTGGTCGGGCTTGCGAGGGCGAAAGCCGTGAGGGCCTTTTACGACGGGGCGGACTCCGCTCCGGAGCGGAAATAGTCTGCCGGGACACCGGCCGGCAGTCCCGTTGTTGATAAACGGGCGATAACTTCCGGCCCTTTCCGGCGGAGAAGCGGTCCGGAAAGGTTATCTTTGCCGGACAAACCAAATGAATCCCGCCATGGACAAACGTGAGATAGATATCGAACTGAACGAAACGGTCGCCGAAGGCCATTACTCCAATCTGGCGATCATCTCCCACTCCACTTCCGAATTCGTGCTCGATTTCGCGGCGCTGATGCCGGGCGTGCCCAAGGCCCGGGTGAAGAGCCGGATCATCCTGGCGCCCGAACATGCCAAACGGCTGCTGCTCTCCCTGCAGGAGAACATCACGCGCTACGAGAGTTCGGTGGGACGGATCAATATCCCGCAGGCTCCCTCTTCCGAAGAGGGTCAGGTGGCCATGAGTTTCAAAGTGGGCGAAGCATAAACCGGCCGGAAACGGAATGAAAAGAAAGGGCACGGATCGTTACGGTCCGTGCCCTTTCCGGTTTTCGGGTAGTCGGTTTTTCGGCTGTCCCCGGAGTGCCGGGTGAAGCGCTCCGGGACCGGCCGTTTTTCGTTATTTCAGTTCGATGGGTGCCAGGTCGGGTCTTTTTCCTTTGTAGGGGATCGGGTCGAGGTGGATGACGTCGGATCCGAGATTGATCTTCTGGGTCGGAACGCCTTTGTCGATCAGGACGCTGCCCTTTTTGAGCCGGGCGAATTCGTCCGGCAGTCCGCCGTCAGATTTGCGGGGAGCTTCGGCGCTCTCGGGTGAGAGCGACACGAATTCGGCGGCGGGATCGTCCGTCAGACCGGGCAGCTGCCACAGATTGTTGTCGTACACCATGTCCGCATTCTCGAAGCGGTCCTTGACGGGGGCGCCCCACGAGAGGCAGTTCCTCAGCACGAATTCGGTCTTGTTCTTGTTGGGGTGGTTGAAGTTGTAGTTGCGCTTGTTGTAGAAGGCCATGCAGTTTTCGATGACCGCGCCGTAGGCGTGGTGGTTCTGGTCGATGCCGTTGGAGGCATTGTTGAAAGCTACGCAGCCGCGCAAGACGTGAGTGCCGCGCGATTCGAACCGGCATTCGCGTCCGGCGATGAAGAGGCAGCCGCCGCCCATCTTGAATCCGTTGCCGTTGCCGTCGAACAGCTCTTCGGTCAGCTCCTTGCCGGTGTGCTGGCGGTACATCTCCTTGTGGTCCTCCATCATGCCCGTGCTCCAGGCCCAGCAGTCGATCAGCTCGATGCCGAAACCGCATTCGAAGAAATCCCATGCATCGTCCGAGTTGGCCCAGGCCCGGCAGCCGATGAAGCGGTTACCCTTGCCCGTGTTCGACTGGCAGGCGAACCCGTCGGTGTTGGTGCCGGGCCGGTCTTTCGTCCACCAGTCGAAATTGTGGTGGGCGTCGCAGTTGATGAAGGTGTTGTAGGCGGCCTTTTCCCCGTCCGGATTGTTCTCCTCGACGTGGGGATAGCCGATGTAGAAGCCCGTTCCCCCGTTGTGGTGCGAGGTGCAGCGCTCGAACGTGTTGTGCGAGGCGTCGCGGATCTTCACGCCGGCCTTGTAGGCGTTGCAGACCGAAAGCCCCTTGATGTGCCACCACTGTCCCGTGGTCAGATGCAGCCCGACGTTGTTGTAGGTCTGCTCGCTGCAGTCGAATTCGGGCTTTTCGTCCTTATAAGCCCAGAGGTTCAGCGGTTTGGATTCCGAACCCGCCTTTTTGAGGATCACGTCCTTGTGGAGCATGTATTTGCCCCCGCGCATGTAGATCGTGCCGCCCGGTTCGATACGGGCCACAGCGGTGAAGATGTCCAGCGGCGAGTCGATCGTGCCGCTGCCCGTGGATTTGCCGTCGGGAGCCGCGAAGATCACCTGTCCCTCCGAGGGTCGGGGGTCGTCGTTCAGGGCCCTTTCGTCGGCGCATCCCACCGAGAGCGAGAACAGCAGATAGCCCGCTGTCAGGGCCGCTACGGAAAAGAGTTTGTTTTTCATAGGTTTGTAAAGTTAATGTTTTTCGTTGAATTCGAAAGCGCCCAGGTCCGGAGCCTTCCCCGCGAAGGAACGGGCCGGCAGGTCGATGGCGTCCCGGGGCGACAGGACCGCTTTCCCGGGCGCTCCCGCATCGACGGCGCGGCATCCTCTCCTGAGGCGGCCGAACCGCTCCGGCAGCGACCCGTCCTTCCTTCGGGGGGCCGCCGCATCGGCTGCGCTGAGGGAGATGAAATCCTCCCGGGAGAAGGTCAGCCCCAGGTCCCAGGAGTTGTTTTCCGAGACGTATCCGATATCCATGACCGGTCGTTCGCCGCCTTTTCCGAAAATGATGTTGTTGCGCAGCACGTTGGTCCTGCCCGCGTCGGGTTCCTTCCAGTAACGGATGTTCTGGCCGTTGTCGAAAGCGAGGCAGTGTTCCACGACCGTTCCGTCCTGGTGGTTGTTCTGGTCGATCCCTTTCACCCTGTTGCCGAAGGAGATGCAGCCGCGCAACACGTTCAGCCCCGCCGACCGGTTGGCGCACGCTTCGGGCTCTCCCGTCCAGACATGGTTGCCTCCCAGCTTGAATCCGTTGCCGTTGCCGGCGAACAACTCCTCGGTCAGTGTCTCCCCGGTCTTTTCCCGGTGCATTCCGGCGAAATCGCTCCATACGCCCGCGTTCCAGCTCCAGCAGTCTACGATCTCCACGCCTCCTCCGCTTTCGAACAGGTCCCAGTTGTCGTCCGAATTGCTCCAGGCCCGGCAGCCGCGGAACTTGTTGCCCCTGCCCGACCGCAGTTTGCAGCCGAAGCCGTCGGCATGCGTCCCGGGACTGTACTCTCCCCGGTATGTCGACCACCAGTCGTAGTTCATGTAGGCATCGCAGTTGACGAAGAGGTTATGGGCGGCTTTTTCGCCCGAATCGTTCTCCGAACCGTGCTCCAGTCCCACGCTGAAACCCGTGCTGCCGGTATGGTGTGCACTGCAACGTTCGAAACGGTTGTGCGATCCCGTGATGAATGCCCCGCCCCCGGCGGCTCCCGTCAGCTCGATCTCCTTCAGTTGCCAGAAACTTCCCGTCAGCCGGATGCAGGGGCCCTTCTCCTCTCCGTCGATCCCGCTGCCGTCCAGTACGGCCCGGCCCTTGCCGAAGACCTCCAGGCGGATCGGCTGCGCTTCCGTGCCTTTGGCGTCCAGCATCAGCGTTTCGCGCAGCCTGTACACCCCCGGTTCGAGGCGGATGACGGTGCCGGGCACGGCGTTCTCCACGGCCACCACCAGCGACACGGGACTGCCGTGGGTGCCGGCTCCGGCGGGGCCGGCTTCCGGAGAGACATAGACGCCCTCCGGAAGTTTCCGGCTCTCGCCGCATCCCGTCAGCGCCGCGCACAGCCAGAGGATGGCCGTCAGCATGCTTTTGCCTGGATTCCGGTCGGTCATGGTTCGGTTTCCGTTTCTATTTCTCCCATCGGGGGTCGCCCACTCCGGCCACTCCCATTCCGGGGTCGATCGTGTAGTCAAACTCGTCGCGTCCGGGGAACACTTCCTCCGCCTTGTGGCCGATGTTGGACGCACCCGTGAAGTCGGTGAAGTAACCGTTGGTGTCGGTGACCCGGTATGTGTTCAGGAAGACGCCCGTGGCGCCGTCGAAGGCTTTTTTCTTCAGCAACAGTTTGTCGTCCACCTTCATCTGGCCGAAGATGCAGTTCGAAATGGACACCTTCGCATTGAATTTTTGAAAGTTCAGGAAGTTGCGCGAAGAGGTGCCTTCCGGTACGAACTCATGTTTGTACGGCATGGCGAACTGGTCGAACGTACAGTTGGCGATCTCCACTTCGGGAACGATCGCCCCCTCGTCTTTACCCAGGCGGTGTTCGATCAGGCCCGTGTAGAGGTGGTGGAAAGTCGAGTTCTTGATGGAGTATTTCCCGCAGTAGATGTTGTTCCTTCCGTTTCCGCTGCTGCTCAGGTGGATGAACGACTGCACGGCTCCGTTGTCGCTCCGCATGTCGTAGACGAGGGCGTCGTTCACGCTGATCTCCCCGATATGGATGGAGCAGGCGGCGTTGGGTTCGAACCTCGGCTGCTGGATGACGGAGGCGGCGTAGTTGCGCAGCACGCAGTCGTCCATCGTCAGTTTGCCGATCGTGATGTTGTATATCACTTTGGTGTCCAGAATGGGGAAGAAGAAGACGGCTTGTCCGGCCGGTTTCACCGAGGGGTCTTCCGTCTCTCCGTTGAGCGTCACTCCGGAGATTTCGAGGTGGCTGATCGTGATATGGTCCATGTTGTACGTACCCTGAGTGTTGCCGCCCATGACGAACTGTTTGAGATAGAGCACGGGAGAAGGGGCTCCCGGAGCTCCGGTGATCGTGACGGCCTTGGTCAGTTCGATCTCCTGTGTGGAATAGTTGTATTTCTGTCCGCCCGTCAACAGGATGACAGCTCCGTCGGGCGCGTTTTCGATCGTGCCCTTCAGATCGTCGTCCTTGTCCACCAGGATACCGTTTTCGGGCACCGAAGGCGTTTTGAAAGTAACATAGCTGATCGGACCACCGTCCTTTTTCATCGTGGCGCGATAGGAGACCCCTTCGCTCAGTCCTTCGACCTTCAGCGACCCAGCCGCGAGGATTTCAGGCGTGATCTCCACCGAACGGTCTTCGGCTCCGCTCGACGTAAGCACCAGTTCGTCGGCGTCGACGGGCACCATCACGCCATCTTCGTCGCCGGCCATTTCAGCTGTCCACCGCAGGGTGACGTACGTATAACCCAGCTCCTGATAGGTGGGCTCTGCGAAGATAGAGTACATCAGGTCCGTTTTACCCTGGGTATAGACATATTTGGAGTTCAGTTCCGCCTTGTCGGAGACGGCCCGCAGCCGCAGATAATATTGAGTTCTCTCCTCGAGGTTGGCGAATTTCGTGTTGAGCGAATCGGGGTGTACGAGGTTCGTCCGCTCGATGGGATCGAATTCGGCGTTCAAGGCCAGGTCCACTTCGTAGTGATGGACTCCGGGACTGCGCCGCCAGCTCGCCATCAACCCGTTGTAGCGGGCCTTGACGATGAAACTGTCCGGCATGAACAGGCGTGCGTTTTCGCGCGGATCGACGTCATCTTCGCAACTCTGCAGGAACAATGCCCCCACGATCAGGAAAAGGGCGGGCAAAAGTGTTTTATAGATGGTTTTCATGGTATCTTCGGTATTGTGACGTTTTTACGTTCGCTTCCGTGAAGGTTATTTGCCGTAATAGTTTTTCAGGGAGCCCATGCTCTCGGCGATCACGTCCTTGTGGATGGGATAGAGGTAGACCATGGGGTCCTGGTTCAGCACCACGTCGCGGTAGTAGTAGTTATACTCCTTTTTCAGAATGAACTCTCCGTTCTGGGTCTCCACCATCCGGCCGCACCATTGGTATCTCGTGTAACCTGTGGGGGTGCTGGTCATATTCTGATCGAGACCTTTGATATCGAGTGTCCCATCGGAATTTTTCTTGTAATAGATATAGTTCGGAACGTTGGCGTATTTTCCGCCGCCGCTCGGATTCCGGGACTGTATGCCCATGTCGAAGAGGTTCTGCTTCAGTTCGATCAGCTTTTCGCGCAGCAGATTCCAGCGGATCAGGTCGTATTTGCGGATCGACTCGCCGGCGAACTCCCAGGCCCGCTCGTTGACCAGTGCGTCGAAAAAGGTGTCATGGTCGGTCAGCCCGTCCACGTATTCATCCACCATGGTGGCGTGCAGGTCGGCCGGGAAAGCCCGTTTGCGCACCTCCTTCAGCGCCATGCGGGCCGAATCGGTCGGAGCGCCCTTGAGTTCGTTCTCCGCCTCGGCAAACATCAGCAGGACGTCCGCATAGCGGATGATCGGCCAGTTGATACCCGTGTTGTATTCGCCGTTGTAACCCTGCGGCGTTTTCATATCCAGTTTGCTCCATTTGCCGACACACACGCGTCTTACGGGGTCGGCGGGTTCCTGCTCCAGTCTGCCCGTCTCCTCGTTCCACTGCCACATGTAAGGTACGCAACTGATGTCGCGGCGCACGTCGCCCTGGGCGAAAGAGTACATGAAAGGCAGAGTCACGTTGTAGTAGACGTTGCTGAACCCGTAGATGCTGAAGGAGTTTTTTTCGATCCGCACACCGATATTATGTCCGACGGCGCTGTTGTAGTTGAGTGCCATGGCTACCTCGTAGAGCATGTCGTCGTTGCCCGGGTAGATCTCCTGACACTGGTTGTAGAAGACCTCCCTGAAACTGCTCGCGAGCGTGTGGCGACCCGATTCGATCAGTTTCCGGCTGTAATCGGCGGCGATCTGATAGTACTTCAAATAGTCGGCGGGACGGTACATCTGGCCGGGTGCGCTCGGGTTGTTGAGGTCGGGCCTCAGCGACCAGCCGCCCCGGGTCAGCGCCAGCCGGGCAATCAGTCCCTGAACGGCACCGCGGTTGAGACGCTCCACCTTTTCGGTCAGTTCGCTCGCGTAGTACATGGTGGGTTCGACCTCTATCAGATCCTCGATGACATGGGCCTGGATGGTGTCGCGGTTCGTGGCACCGGGATAGAAGTTGTCGTCGAACCGGGTTTCCCGTGTCAGGAAGGGAACGTCGCCCCAGTTGCGGGTCAGCTCCAGGTACATCAGGGCCCGGATGGCCTTCGCCTCGCCGTACAGGTGGCGGATCATGCTGGGCTGGGTCGGGTCGGAATTGATGAAAAGCGGACTGTTCTCGATGCCCGTGATACATTCGTTGGCCCGGTTGATGGCGATATACATGTAGTTGAATCCCTCCATCTCGGAGTTCGACGGTGTGGCCGTGTAGTCCCACAGTCCGCGCCGCGTGTCCTCCGGCGTGGCCGAGGTGGTGCCGAATTCGATGTCGTTGTTGTATCCGTAATAGAGGCTGGTCTGCTGCCCGTAGAGCCGGTTGTGTCCCAATACGGCATAGACGCCCAGGATCGCGCGGTAGGCTTCCGACTCCGAAGAGTACATCACCTCTTCGGTCAGCGTCGAGGGGGAGTTCACCTCGAGGAACTTGGTGCAGGACGACATCCCCAGGGTTGCCAGTGCGGCTATCGAAAGAAATATCTTTTTCATGGTCTGTTGATTATTGATGTCGTGGGTTAAAAAGTGATGTTGGCGCCGAAGGTGAAGGTCCGGGCTTTGGGATAGGCGGAATAATCGACGCCCGGCGTCAGCGGAGTCGACCGCCGGGTGTTCACCTCGGGATCGAATCCGGTATATTTGGTCCACAGCCAGAGGTTGTTGCCCGTCACGTAGAGCCGCAGTTTCGAAACGCCGAATTTCCGGGTCAGTTTCGAAGGAAGCGTGTAGCCGAGGGTGACGTTGGCCAGGCGCAGGAACGAACCGTCCTCGATGCCCCACGAGTGGAGCACTACGCGCGACTGGGTGGGGCTCCACATGGTCGCGTTGGCGTTGTAGGCCTTCAGCGCCGCCTTGTCGTTTCGCAGGTCGTTGCCGTCCCGGTCGAAGATCATGAAGCGGTTGCCCGTGTTGAATTCGTTCGACAGGTTGTAGTAGGAGTATTTCCACGTGGAGGCGTTCATCAGCTTTTGGGCGTTGTAGACGTCGTTGCCGTAAACCCAGTTCAGGAATACCGAGAAGTCGATTCCCTTGTAGTTGCCCGAGAGGGTGAAGCCGCCCGTATGCTTGGGTGTGGCGTTACCGATAACCGTGCGGTCGTCCGCGGTCACCATGCACGACTGAGGGTCGTTCGGGTCATAGGGCGTGAGTTTTTTCAGTTTCAGCGAACCCACACGCGGTCCCTGTGTCACGCTCGGCGCACCAAGCGAACCGGTAATGGGCTGACTGTTGGCTACGCCGGGTTTCAGCGCCCAGTTGCCCTCGCCTTCCATAAAGTCGTCCACCGTGTAGAATCCGTCGGTCACATATCCGTACATCAGACCGATGGACTGGCCCACCTGCAACAGATAGTCCTGCGATTCGCGCAGGTCGGCGCCCAACCATCCGCTCTGGTAGAATTTCGATTCGGCACCGTCCAGTTTGTCGACCCGGTTGCGGTTGAAGGCGATGTTGAACGAGGCGTTCAGGTTGAAGTCCTTTTTCTGGACGATCACGCCCTCCAGCGAGATTTCGATACCCCGGTTGGAAGTCTGCCCGATGTTGCGCAACTGGTCCGTGTATCCTTTGTAGGAGGGCAGTTTCGATTTGATGAGCAGGTCGCGGGTAGTGTTCCAGTAAACCTCAACCGTACCTTTGATTCGGTTTCTCAGCACTTCGAAGTCCAGGCCGATATTCCGGGTGACGGTCGTTTCCCATTTCAGATTGGGGTTGACCAGCGTGGTAGAGGTGTTGGCGTAGTACAAGTTGGGGATATTGGTGATTCCCGCGTACATCGAATTCGTGTCGAACGCTCCCCGAAACGTACGCCGCCACATATCGTTGTCGATCCGGTTGTTGCCCGCCTCACCATAGCTCACGCGGAGTTTCAGGTTGTCGAGCCAGCTCACGTCCTTGAGGAACGGCTCCTCGCTCATGCGCCATGCGAAGGCGCCCGAGGGGAAGTAGCCCCACTGATTGCCGGGGGCGAACTTGGTCGAACCGTCGGCACGGAACGTGGCCGAGAAGAGGTATTTGTCACGGTACGTGTAGTTCACGCGGCCGAAGAACGAAGCCAGCCGGGTCGGAGAGGCCACGGTGGTCTCGGGATACTCCTGGGAACCGAAGGACATCCGGGCGAACGCGTCGCTGGGTGAGATGTCCACCGGCAGGCTGCGGGCCGTCACCTCGAGTCTCGAATCGTCTTCGGACATCGCCTCGAAACCTGCCATCGCGTTGAGCGAATGGCGTTTGGTTTTGTATTTATAGGTCAGGGTGTGGGCCGTGCGCCATCTGGGACGGTCGATGTCGGTGCGCTCCGCCACGGGTTTGCTGCCCGCCTGCCGCGCCTTGTAGGTCAGCGGTCCGTAGAACCGGCGTACGTCTTCCTGCCGGGTCATGCCTCCGATCTCCGAACGCAGGGAGAGGTTTTTGGTGATGTTCCACGAGAGGGCGCCGTTCACGTTCAGTTCGGTCCTCTTGCGGCGCTTGTAGTCCTGGTCGACCAGCGTGATGGGGTCGTACAGGGAACTGCCGTTCTCGATCTCGTCGTAGGCGATCTGGTCCTCTTCGGTCATGTCGTCGGTGATGTTTCCCTTGCCATAGACCGGACGGTAGTTTACAGCGTTCTTGATCTCGCTCGAACTGTTGACCGAGGTGCCGGCGCCCATGGTCACCGAGTTGGTATAATAGGTGGAGAGGTCGACCTTCACCTTCTGGGAGATGCGGTGGTTCAGTTTGAAACTGATGTTGGCCCGTTCGAAGCTCGAGTTGCGCAGCACGCCGTCCTCGTTCAGGTAGGAGAGACTGAGGTTGAACTTGGTCTTGTCGCTGCCGCCGTTCACGGCCACGTTGTGGTATTGTCCCCAGGCGGTACGGCCGAACATCTGGTCCTGATAGTCCGTGCCGGGTATGTTCTTGTAGATGTCGAAGTCGGCCGGCTGTCCGTAGTTCCGGATGAAGGCCTCGTATTCGGCGGCCGCCTTGAGCGACGCCAATTCGTACTGCATCTGCACATACTCGTAGGAGTTCATCATGTCCAGCATGCGGGGAACGTATTTGAACGATCCGTAACCGTTGTAGGTGACGGTCGTACGGCCGGCCTTGGCGGATTTCGTGGTGACGATCACCACGCCGTTGGCGCCCCGGGCCCCGTAGATGGCCGTGGAGGAGGCGTCTTTCAGCACGTCGATCGACTGGATGTCGGAGCTCGACAGCGTGCTCAGGTCGTCCATCGGGAAGCCGTCCACGATGTACAGAGGCGAGTTGTCCTGCGTGATCGAGCCGCCGCCCCGGATGCGGATGCTCACTTCGGCGTCGGGAGCGCCGTCGCTGGTGGTGACGTAAACGCCCGCCAGACGGCCCGCCAGTGCCGAACTGAGGTTGACCGTCGGCACTTCGGCGATAGCGCCTCCGCTGAGCGAGGAGACAGCGCCGGTCAGGTCCCGTTTGGCCATCGTGCCGTAGCCCACGACCACCACGTCTTCGATCACTTCGGTGTCGCTCTGCATCACGACGTCCACTTTCGTGCGGCCGTTCACGGGAATCGTCTGTTTCTTATATCCCAGGAACGAAAAGGTGAGCGAGGCGCTCTTTTTGGGTACGGAGATCGAGTACCGTCCCTTCGCATCGACGGTCGTTCCCCGCGAGGTGCCCTCCACGACGACGGAGACGCCGAGCAGCGGGGCGCCGCTTTCGTCGACCACGGTGCCCGACACCTTGATGGTCTCCTGGGAATAGACATTCGGGGTGCCGGTCATCACAAGCGCCGCGACCAGGCACACCTGAATGAAAAGACACCCTCTCAGAAAAGTAGATTTTCTCTTCATGGTTGAATGATTAGGTTAGCGTTCATTTAGAATAACTGCGAAACAAAAGTATGGAAAGGTTTTCCATGCGTCCGGACAATTTGTTTCAATAAACTGACGATTCGTTCCATCCGCTTGTTTATATCAAATAAAATATGGTTAGTTTTGTAAACCCTAAAATAAACCGATGAGACCGAAAACCGTTTTGTTTGCCGCTCTGCTCTGTTTCTGCGGAAATTCCCCTTTCGCCCTGTCGGACGAAAGCGACCGGCGGCTCTCCTTCCGATACATCAGCGTGAACGACGGACTGTCGCAGAACTCCGTCACTTCGATTCTCCAGAACAAGGACGGGATCGTGATGATATCCACCTACGACGGGATGAACTTCTTCGACGGATACGGGATCGTCTCGCAGCGCTATTCGCCTTCCCGTCCCGAGGGGCTGTTCAACAACCGGATCGTCTGCATGGAATCCTACTACGACGGTACGGTCTGGGTGGGACTGGACGGGGGACTGATGTGCTACGATTCCGACCTCCAGCGCTATATCAACTATACCGACTCGCTCGGCATGCTCAGTTTCTACTCGGTGCGTTCGCTGGACAGCGACGGGCAGGGAAACCTCTGGGTGGGAACCAGCGAGGAGCTTATCTTCGGGCGGAAGGACGGGCGGGGAAACCTCTCCTTCTCCGTGGTGGAGGGGATGCCGGCGGCCAACGTCTATGCCATCCAGTGCGATCGCCAGTGCGGAACCTGGGCCGGTACGATCGACGGCCTGTACTTCTTCCCTCCGGCGGGGGAAGGGATGCCCACCCCTTTCCCGGTGGATCATTTCGCGGGCAGGACCATCACCACGATCTACTGCGACCGTCAGGGCGGTATCTGGGTGGGATACCGGGGCGGCCTGGCCGTGCGTCCGCCGCACCGGGCCGCTTTCGTCGAGGTGGAGCTTCCTCCGGGTCCGTCGGTCCAGGTGGACCGCATCGTGCAGGATTTCGAGGGGCGGATGTGGTTCGGGACCAACCGGCACGGATTGTTCTGCGCCGTTGTCAAAGATTACGAAATCCGGAGCATTTCCGGTTATACGCCTTCCGACTTTTTCGGACGGCTGACGGACGAGAAGATCGCCGCTCTCTACATCGACCCCTCCAACGTGCTGTGGGTCGGGACGCGCAGGGGGGTGAACTACGCCGATCTCTCCACGCCCCAGTTCCATCTGTTCCGTCCGCTCGTCACCGAACGCCTCAGCGAGCTGGGCTATGCCGGGGAGCATATCTACTCCCTCTTTTCGGACAGCAGGGACCAGTTGTGGATCAACAAGTTCGAAGGAGATCTGCTGCGCTACGACCTGACGCGGAAAAGGATGACCGACATGACGAAGGAACTGTCGCTCTCGGGGGTTTCCCAGATGATCGAAAGCCGGGACGGCACGCTGTGGGCGGCGGCCCACGATGCCGTGTACCGAATCGAGGGGCGGGGCGGCGACCGCTATGCGAGCCGCCGGGTGGATTTGGGGTCCGGCAACGCGCAGCAGAAGTACCGCTACTATTCGGGGCTTTCCGAAGACCCGCACGGACATATCTGGATCGCTACCCTGAACGGATTGGTCCGTTACCGGCCGGCCGACGGAAGCCACGAAACCTATCTGCGTTCGGACGGCCTCTCCTCCAACTCCTCCTATTGCGTGCTGGCCGATCCGGACGGACATACGCTCTGGGTGGGGTCGTCCGATCTGGGGCTGACCCGCGTATGGTACGACGACCGGGGCATCGTCTCCACGGAGATCATCCGGCAGAAAGGCAACGGCTTCCGGATCAGCCATAACCAGGTGTGGTGTCTGTACCGGGATGACGAGGGGGTCTTGTGGGTAGGAACCGATGCCGGGCTGAACCGGATCGAGACCCGGGACGGGGAGATCGTGTCGGTTTCGCACGTGACCGACCCCCTGTTGCGCGAAGCCAAGATACAGGCCATCATCGGCGATTCGGAGGGCTGTCTCTGGCTCAACAGCAGCCAGGGGCTCTATTCCTACGATCCGCGGTCGCGCATCGCCCGGCGGTATATCAGTGACAACGGCCTGCAAAGCAATACCTTCACCAATGCGGTCACGAAGACCCGCAGCGGATGGATACTGGCCGGGGGAATCAACGGTATCAACTATTTCGATCCCCGGCTTTTCCCGAAACGGAGTTACGCGGGAAGACCGGTCCTGACCCGTCTCCGGGTCTTCAACAAGACGATCCGGCCCGGCCAAAAATACGACGGCAGGGAGATTCTCTCGCGCGGCATCAACGTGACGGAACGGGTTACGCTTCATTACGAACACAACAACTTCGTACTGGAGTTTACCTCGGATCATTATGCGATTCCGCGGAGCAATCGGTTCCGTTACAAACTGGAGCATTACGACCGCGACTGGATCGAAGTGGGCGCATCGCAACGTTTCGCCTCGTACGAGAACCTGCCGGCGGGCCGTTACACCTTTTTGCTACAGTCGGCCAACAGCGACCGGCAGTGGAGCCGCGAGGTCAAACGGGTCGAGTTCGTGATCCTTCCGCCGCCCTGGGCCAGCTGGTGGGCCGTCTTGCTCTACCTGACGGGCGGGGCCCTGCTGATTACCGGCGTGATCTTCTATTTCCGTTCGCGTCAGCGGTGGCGCCAGGAGTTGTTCCGGCGGGAGATCGAACAGCAGAACCGCGAGGAACTGAACGAAATGAAGCTCAATTTCTTCATGAACATCACTCACGAACTGCGCACGCCGCTCACCCTCATCTCCGCCCCGCTGCGCGATCTGCGGGCCCGGTACGACTCGGAGGAATATGCGGGATTCCGGCTCGGGATCATCGACCGGAACGTCCGCAAGCTGCTCAAGCTCATCAATCAGCTGCTCGACATACGGCGTATCTCTTCGCACACGCTGCCCATGGCCGTTTCGCTTTACGACGTGTACGGCGCGGTGAGGGGCGTGGTCGATTCGTTCGCTTACCTGAGCAGTCAGTCGGGCATTGCGCTGCGTTTCGTCGCGCCGGAAGAGCGGCCCGAAGGGTGGTTCGACCTCGACAAGATCGAGAAAGTGTTGCATAATCTGATTTCCAACGCCTTCAAGTTCACACCCCGGGGTGGCGGCATCGAGGTCGGACTCCGGTTCGAGACGGGCGATTCGGGAAAGTTCGCCGTCGTTTCGGTACGGGATTCGGGGGTCGGGATTCCCCAGCGGGAACTTTCCCGCATTTTCGACATGTTCTATCACGGTACGCCGCTCCACGGACAGAGCAGCGGTGTGGGCCTTTCGCTGACCAAAGCCCTGATCGAACTGCACGGCGGTCGTGTGGAGGTCTCCAGCGTACCCCAGCAGGGTTCCGAGTTCACGGTCAGGTTCCGGATCGACCGGGAGGCCTACAAGCCCGAGTATATCGTCGGCGGAGAGCTCTCCGGGCGGGAAAGGGAGGAGGTGCCTTCGGCCGTCCCGGCCGAAAAGCCGCATCAAACCTATACCGTGCTGGTCATGGAGGACAATGCGGATATGCTGGACTACATTACGGAGTGTCTGAAGGACGAGTTCACCGTCGTCCGGGCTCCCGACGGGGAGCAGGGGTTGGAGGCGGCCCGCACCCGGCATCCCGACATCGTCATCACCGATATGATGATGCCCGTCATGGACGGGCTGGAATTCATCCGCCGGATGAAGGCCGACAGTCGTACGGGACATATCCCGATCATCGTCCACAGCGTCAAGAGCGACCGGGAGTCCATCCGCGAGGCGTTCGTAGCGGGTGCGTACGAGTACATCGTGAAACCGTTCGAACCGGAGACGCTCGTTTTCCGCATGACGAACCTGCTCAACGCGAGGACGCAGTTCGCCCGCAAGGTGCAGAACGAAAAGAATATGGAGCCTTCCGGCGTGCATGTGCCTTCGCAGGATGAGGAGCTGTTGGTAAGAATCCGGACCGTCGTCGAGGAGAACATGTCGAACGTCGATTTCGGCGTGGATCAGATGGCTTCCGAACTGGGCATGAGCCGCACGCAGCTCTATCGTCGCACGAAGGCCATTCCGCCCGGCAGGAATCCGAACGAAATCATCCGCGACATCCGTATCCGGCGGGCCGCCCAATTGCTCGCCACGGGACAGCTGCGGGTCGCGGAGGTGCTGTACGAGATCGGGATGACCAACCATACCCGGTTCATCCGCTATTTCAGGGATGCTTACGGGATCACGCCGAAAGAGTATATCCGGAAGTTCAACTCCCGGCCGGACGATCTTCCCGAATAGGGCGGACGCGTGTTTTCCGTCCTGTTCGGGCGGTGCCTTCCGGAAATGCGGGGAAGACCGTGCGGTTCCGTTCCCGGCATACGTTTTTCTGGGGTGGCCGGATCTGTGCGGAACGGAAAAGGGCGCCGCGGTTTGTTCCGTGGCGCCCTTTCGTATGGCCGGCGGGGGAATTTACCGGTTCTCCCGCATGAACTCTTCGATCTGTCCGACGGTGACGGGTACCCGTTGTTTGCCGAGCATGCGGTTGCCGTCGGGGGTGATGAGGATGTCGTCCTCGATGCGGATGCCGCCGAAATCGTAGTAGGGTCTCAGCGCTTCGAAGTCGATGAACTCCCGGTTCAGCCCCTCGTGTTTCCACTTTTCGATGTAGGCGGGGATGAAGTAGATGCCCGGTTCGACCGTCATCACGAAGCCCGGTTTCAGGCGGCGGCCCATGCGCAGCGAGGAGAGCCCCAGTTCGGTGCTGCGCTCCGTCTCCAGGTCGTAGCCCACGTACTTTTCGCCGATGTCCTCCATGTCGTGCACGTCGATGCCCATCTGGTGCCCCAGTCCGTGCGGCATGAAGAGGGCATGGGCTCCGGCGGCCACCGCCTCGTCCGTGTCGCCCCGCATCAGTCCCAGCCCCTTGAGCCCTTCGACGATGACCCGGGCGGCCGCCAGATGGATCTCCTGGTAGCGCAGGCCCGGTTTCGAGAGTTCGAAGGCCCGGTCGTTGGCGGCCAGCACGATGTTGTAAATATCTTTCTGCCGTTCGGTGAAACGGCCGCTCACGGGGAAAGTCCGGGTGAAGTCGCTGCAATAGTTCATTGTGGTTTCGGCTCCGGCGTCCACCAGCAGCAGGCGGCCCGCTTCGAGCACCCCGTCGTAGCAGTGGTTATGGAGCGTCTCGCCGTGCTGCGACACGATGGAGGCGAACGATACGCCCGCACCCGACTGCATGGCGATTCCCTCGATGGCTCCGGCGATCTCCCGTTCCACGACGCCCGGCCGGCACATGCGCATGGCCGTGGTGTGCATCCGATAGCCGATCTCGCAGGCCCGTTCGATCTCCTCGATCTCCTCGGCGCTTTTCGATTCGCGCAGGGAGACCACGGCCAGCGCCAGTTCCACGGAGACGCGGTCGGACACCGCTCCGGGCGTCAGTCCCAGCAGCGAGGCGATCAGCAGCCGGTTTTCGGCCCGGTAGGGGGGCAGGAAATGGACCCTGCGTCCCCGGCGCACGGCATCCGTGATCCGTTCTGCCAGTCTGGAGAGGGGAAAGGTATGTCTGATGCCGACCCGTCCGCCCAGTTCGGCCACCGAGGGCTGGGGACCCGTCCAGATGATGTCGTCCATCGACAGGTCGTCGCCGTAGAGCGCCTCTTCGCCCGTATTGGCGTCCAGCACGCCCACCAGATCGGGATGGTTCAGCCCGAAAAAGTAGAGGAACGTGCTGTCCTGCCGGAAATGGTAGGTGTTCGAGGGGTAGTTGGCCGGGGCCTCTCCGTTGCCGGGCAGCAGGATCAGTCCTCCTTTGGTGACCCGTTCGCGCAGCAGGGCACGGCGGCGGGAGTAGGTTTCAGCTGAAAACATGGTCATGTCATTTTGGTTCGATTCCAAATATATAAAAAAAATCTGTCATTCTCCGATCGCGGTGGCCACGATCCGGCGGCCGCCGCCCCGGTTGCGGAATTCGCAGAGCCAGATGCCCTGCCACATGCCCAGATTGAGCCGGCCGCCGGTGACGGGAATCGTGAGCGAGGCTCCCGCAAGGGTCGATTTCGCATGGGCGGGCATGTCATCGGCCCCTTCCAGCGTGTGTTCGTAGTAGGGTTCCCGTTCCCGCACGAGACGGTCGAAGATCGCCGCCATGTCGCCCCGCACGTCGGGGTCGGCGTTTTCGTTGAGAGTGAGCGCCGCCGAGGTGTGCTGCAGGAAGAGGTGGAGCAGGCCCGTTTCGGGCAGCGGGGGCAGGTGCCGCAGGATTTCGTCCGTGACCAGGTGGAAGCCCCGGCTCCGGGGGCGCAACGAGAATTCGGTCTGTCGTACCATGTCGGTATTTTTCGGCGAAGATAGCTTTTTTCGGCGTAACCGCCGAACGGGGACGGAAGCGGATTGGGTTTCCCGTCGTAAAATTCTATCTTTGCCGCGGGCCGGACGGCCTTTTGAAAAGACATTCCGATGACACGACAGCAAAAACAGGAACTGACGGGGCTGATCGCCCGCGGCCGGTCGCTTCCCGAGGGCGGCGTGGCGGGCGTGATCGCCCTGGTGGACGAGGGGGCTACAGTCCCCTTTATCAGCCGCTACCGGAAGGAGGCCACGGGCGGGCTGGACGAGGTGCAGGTGGCGGCCGTGAAACAGGATTACGAGCGGCTGACCGAATTGCTCCGGAGGCGGCAGACCGTGTTGGATTCGATTGCCGAACAGGGAAAGCTGACCGACGAACTGCGCCGGCGGATCGAGTCCTGCTACGATTCCGCGCAACTGGAAGACATCTACCTGCCTTTCCGTCCGAAACGGCGGACGAAGGCGACCGTCGCCCGGGAACGGGGACTGGAACCGCTCGCCGCCCTGCTGATGCGGCAGGACGGGGCCCGGCCCGGGCATCTGGCCTCCCGGTTCGTCCGGGGGGAGGTCGGGGATGCGGAGCAGGCGCTCGAGGGAGCCCGCGACATTATGGCCGAATGGGTCAGCGAGAGCGAGCGGAGCCGCAGCGCCATGCGCCGGCTTTTCCGTCACGAGGGGATGATCGTCTCCCGGGTGGTGAAGGGAAAGGAACGGGAAGGGGTGAAATACGCCGATTATTTCGACAGTTCGGAACTCTTGCGCCGGATTCCGTCGCACCGTCTGCTGGCTCTGCTGCGCGGGGAACGGGAGAGGGTGCTCCGGCTTACGGCAGCGCCCGACGAGACGCGTGCGCTGGAGCAGCTCGAACGGATTTTCGTGCGGGGAGACTCTCCCGCACGGGAACAGGTGGAGGCTGCCGTGAAGGACGGGTACAAGCGATTGCTGAAACCCTCCATGGAGGCCGAGGCGATCGCGTAGGCGCGGGAACGGGCCGAAGAGGAGGCGATCCGGGTGTTCGCCGCCAATCTGCGGCAGTTGCTCCTCTCTCCGCCGCTGGGTCGCAGGCGGGTCATGGCGGTCGACCCGGGCTTCCGGAGCGGCTGCAAAGTGGTCTGCCTCGACGAGCAGGGTGCCTTGCTGCACAGCGAAACCCTCTATCCCCATCCGCCTCAGGGCCGGGAGAAAGAGGCTTCGGAGCGTTTCGCGGCGTTGGCCGCACGTTATCGGACCGAGGCGGTCGCCGTGGGCGACGGTACGGCCGGACGCGAGACGGAGGCGTTCCTGCGGGGTGTCGCTTTCCCGCACCCGGTGGAGATATTCTCTGTCAGCGAGGATGGAGCCAGTGTCTATTCCGCTTCGGAGACGGCCCGGGAGGAGTTTCCCGACTGCGATGTCACGGTGCGCGGGGCGGTCTCGATCGGCCGCCGTCTGATCGACCCGCTGGCCGAACTGGTGAAGATCGACCCGAAGGCGATCGGTGTGGGACAGTATCAGCACGACGTGGACCAGAAACGTCTGAAAGAGAGTCTGGACGCCGTGGTCGAAAGTTGTGTGAACCACGTGGGGGTGAACCTCAATACGGCTTCGAGACATCTGCTGGCCTACGTCTCGGGCGTGGGGCCGGCGCTGGCACAGAATATCGTGGAGTACCGTGCGGCCAACGGGCCTTTCGTTTCGCGGGCCGGGCTGCTCCGGGTGCCCCGGCTGGGACCCAAGGCGTTCGAACAGTGTGCCGGATTCCTGCGTATCGACGGTGCCGAAAATCCGCTGGACAACAGTGCTGTGCATCCCGAATCGTACGGAGTGGCGGAGCGGATGGCGGCCGATCTGGGAACGGACGTGCGGCACCTGTTGCAGGATGAAGCGCTGCGCAGCCGGATCGACATCCGCCGCTATGTGACCGAAAGGACGGGTATCCCCACCTTGACGGATATCCTGGCCGAACTCGCCAAGCCGGGTCGCGATCCGCGCAGTACGATCCGGGCTTTCCGGTTCGTGGAGGGAGTACGTTCGGTCGATGACCTGCACGAAGGGATGCTGCTGCCGGGGATCGTGACCAATATCACCAATTTCGGCGCCTTCGTGGATATAGGCGTCAAGCAGGACGGGCTGGTGCATATATCCCAGCTTTCCGACCGTTACGTGAGCGATCCGAATCAGGCGGTGAGGCTGCACCAGCAGGTGACCGTACGGGTGACGGGGATCGACCGGGTGCGGGGTCGGATCAGTCTGTCGATGAAAAATATCTGACGGAGTTCCTCTCCGGGGAACCGGCCGGCCGTTCCGGACGGAAAAGGGGGGGGCGACCTTTGATCGCTCCCCCCTTTTTTAACGGTGTCTCGCAGCTATTTGGTTTTGTACCACTGCTGCATGACGTAGAAAGCCTGTTTTTTCTGGCCGTGTTCCGACACGAGACCCTTGCGGTTGTAGCCGTCCTGCATGTTGGGCATCACGCGGCGCGGGGAACGGTAGTCTTTCAGGAGCCAAGGCGTGGTGCCGGCCAGTCCCGGAAGGCGTTCGTCGAACATTTTGGCAGATTTGGCGTAGAGTTCGGCCTGGTACTCCTCGGACCAGATCTTCTTGTCGGGCGAACGGTACCCGGCGATGCACTCGCCGCCGTATTCGCTGACGATGATCGGTTTCCCGTAGGGGATTTTCCAGCTCACGCGGTCGATCTTGTCGTTGCGGCCCACGTACCAGCCGACGTACTGGTTGAAGCTCACCACGTCGACCAGTTCGTGCAGGTTGTCCTGCACGGTCATCTCGTTCTCCGAAATGTCGTGTCGTTCCATAGCCAGGCTCACCAGACGCGTGTCGTCCTGCGCGCGGGTATAGGCGATCAGGCCCGAGAGGAATTTGTCGCGGGCCTCGCTGTGAGGGGTTTCGTTGGCCACCGACCAGATGATGATGTTGCCGCGGTTACGGTCGCGTTCGATCATCTCGTTGAGCTGGTTTTTCGCGTTGGCGAAGGTGGCGGGGCTCTCCCAGTTGATCGTCCAGTAGACGGGGACTTCCGACCACACCATGATGCCCATGCGTTCCGCCTCGCGGATCATCTGTTCGCTGTGGGGGTAATGGGCCAGCCGCACGAAGTTGCAGTTCATCTCCCTGGCCCATTTGAGCAGGATGTGCGCTTCGTCCTCCGAGTAGATGCGGCCGCCGCCGTAGGGGGCCTCGTCGTGGATGCAGACCCCTTTCAGAAAGACGGGTTTGCCGTTGAGCAGCACCTGGTGACCGCGTGTGGAGATCGTGCGGAAGGCGATGCGGTCGGCGACGCGGTCCGTCTCCGAGGCGATCACGACATCGTAGAGTTTGGGCGTTTCGGGGCTCCACAGTGCGGGAGACGCCTCGATCCGGAACGCAGCGACACCGTCGGCTCCGGTCGAAGCCGTCCGTCTGACGTTCAGTTCGGGGATCTCCACCGTGATCTTTTCCCCGGCTTTCCGCTCGCTGAGCCGGACTTCGGCTGCGATCGTGCGGTCGCTGCCCTTTTCCAACTGGATGCGGTAGGTGCGGATGAAGCGGTCGGGCACTTCGACCAGCATCACGTCGCGGGTCAGTCCGCCGTAGTTGAACCAGTCGAAATTGACGGTCGGCACGGCATCCAGCGAACGTTTGTTGTCCACCTTCACGATCACGGAATTCTCCCCTTCGCGGAGCAGGCTGGTCACCTCGAAGTTGAACGGGGTGAATCCTCCGACGTGTTCGCCGGCCTTCTCGCCGTTCACCCATACCTTCGTGTCGTAGTTGGCGGCACCGAAGTAGAGGAAGACCTTTCCGGCCGATTTCCTGTACGGGAACTTCTTCTTGTACCAGAGGGTCCCCTCGTAGTTGTAGAGTTCGGGTTTCTGCGTGTTCCAGTCGCCGGGAACGCGCATCACGGGGGCCGAGTCGAAATCGTACTCCTTCCAGGTGGTGACGTTGTCCACCCGGATGTCCTTGAAGAATCCGTCCGGCGAGGGCAGATTCCGGTAGTTGTAGTACCCGATCTCCTGCTGGTCCATCAGGTAGTTCCAGTAACCGTTCAGGCTCTGGGTCTGCCGGGCATAGACGTTTTGGATCAGCGGGGTGGAGCCGGGTGCTTCCTGGGCGCTCAAGGTGACGGCGCCCAGAAGCGAGATCAGCGTGATAAGTCGTTTTTTCATGGTCGGATAGTTAATCGGGAACCGGTGTTATTTTTGTTCGGGTTTGGCACAGGCGACTCTGACCGGGTTGTTGTACTCCCGGTACATCTGTTCGGCATAGGCGTTGAAGGTCTCCTTCGTGTTGTAGCGCGGACCTTCGGCCCAGTTCGCCATGACCATGTATTCGTAGGCATTGTGTGCGTCGGGAGTGACGCGGAACGTGTGGTTGCCGTCGTTGGTCCGGATATACCGGTATTCGGGCCGGTACTGCTCCCTCACGGCGAGGGCCATGCCGATGAAAGGCACTTTCCAGGGAGGGCGGTTGTCGATGTTCTCCGGGTCGCTGATATATTCGGGGCCGGAGGTCACCACCAGTCCGCCGTGCTGGACGAAGTTGTCCTGTTCGGGCTTTTGTCGTACGCCGCAGCCCGGTGCCACGCCCTGTTTCCGCGGTTCGAACGTGGTGAAACGGACCCGGGAAGTGCAGTAGTTGGTGTGGGCGTAGATCGTGTAATCCTGGACATATTCGTAGAATCCGTTGCCCGAATCCCAGTTCATTCCTTTGATCCGGATCATGGAGCGGATCGGGCCGTTGAACACCACGTCGTACGTGTAACGGGTATCGGACATTTGTCCGGCGTTCCATTTCGATTTGGGCGCCAGTTCGAAATGCTTCGGGGTGAAGCGGGGCCGGGAGGCCGAATCGGGCCGTTCGGGGAATTCGAACAGACAGACCGAACCGCCGCCGAAACTGTTGGCCACGCGCTGGATATCCGAACCGTAGTCGGGGTCGATCGTCTGGATGCCGTAGCCGTCGATGTTCTCCATGTAGAGGTGCTGCGACATCAGTGTCGGTTTGCGTTTGCCGAAGACGTCGCAACTGTTGGCGAACCAGATTTTCCAGCCTACGTATTCATTCTCCCAGAAGGGCATCAGGTGGCGGCAGTAGCTGCCGATGTTGGCGTGGGTATAGTGTTTGTTCCAGCCGCGGGAATTTTCGCCCAAATAGATGTAGAACGTCCGTTTTTCACCTGCCTTCAAGTCGGTCTGGAAAAAGATTTCGTCCCAGATGCCGTCCTTGTCGATATCGTCTACCTGGTGGTAGACGGCGTGGCCGTTGGTTTCCCGGCGCAGTTCGTGGCCGCCCTGCAGCGTCAGCCTCTCGGGAGTGGGGGCAGGAGCGGGGGGAAGGGCCGGATCGACCACGGTGACCCACATTTCATGCAGGTCGGGAACCGGAAAGTCGGCCCGGCGGATGATGACCGGACAGTTTTCCCGGTCGATGTCGAGTGTGTTTTCCACCGTGCACTCCACGCGTACCTGCGGGGCGAAACTGCCCTGCGTGTACCACGCTTTGTCACGGGCTTCTCCTGCGGCGCATGTGCAGAGCGCGAGGATTCCTGTCAGCAGTCGTTTCATGGTCATTTGTTTTTGGGAAGTTCCAGAGGGTAGTCGTACACCGAACCGTAACCGCCGCCCTTGTTGCGGGCGAGCCAGAGACGGTAGTCCATACTCGACCGCGGGGTGACGTACATCCTGTCGATCGGCCGGGTCGCCGTGATGACGAATACGGCCCGTCGTCCGTCGGTATCGGTGCCCGATACGACGAGCTCTTCCCGGTAATCGCCCCACAGGTCGGCCGTCATGATGAGCGAACTGTTTTTTATCGGATTGGGGCGTTCGCCTGCCAGCGGCACGATTTCCCGGCCGTCGAACCGGCCGATTCGGTCGCCGTTTCCGTGGAGCAGGTCGCACACTTTCTCACCGCTCCATTTGACGGGAGTGTAACCGTAGGGGAATCCGTCCATCAGCAGTTTGCCTTCCGCGGAGTAGAGCATCATGTGGTGATCCTTGTGGCCGTTGCGGTTGGAGACGCATTCGATACCCTCCGATCCGTCCCAGATGTCTGCCGTCCAGTTGATGTGGGCGTGCCGCCAGGCGGGGTCGTTCTCCCGGTTGTGCGCCCAGAGGATTTCGCCCGTGGAGGCGTCCACCATGTACAGCCCGGCGTGGGAAGAAGTCTCCACGGCATAGCAGACTTCGAGTCCCGGCCGGGAGGGGATATAATCGCGGATCGAAATCAGGTCAGGGTGGCTTTTGTAGATCGACCAGCGGACCGTGCCGTCGTGGTTTAGGCAGGTGGTGCCGTAGAAAATCTCATGCCGGCCGTCTCCGTCCACGTCGATCACTTCCACCTTGTGGCCGCCGGAGCCGCTGGTTTCCATCAGGCTTTTGAAGGTCCACAGCCGGTTCAGACCGGCGTCGTAGGCCGAAATCACTTCGTTTTCATAGATGCCGGTCTGAGTGATGACGGCCGGGTTTTTCCCGTCCAGGCAGGCTATGCTCATCTGAATGCGGGTCGAGGAGCGCGCCATGTCGGTCTCCATCGGGTCCCAGGGCGATTTGCGGAGCACTTTGCCGGTCAGTCCGTCGAGGATGGCCACATAGTTTTGCTCGCCGATCTGAAGCAAGGTGATGACCTCGTCGCGTCCGTCACCGTCCATGTCCCATACGTTGAAGGGGGCGTTGCATTCGCTGCCGAAGACATGGTCGTGGTCGGCGATGTTTTTGCGCCAGAGCGATTTGCCCGTATAGGAGAAGGCTTCGAGCTGGACGGGGATTCCGGGGTCCTGCGAATTCTCCTTGTTGCCGTTGTCCAGCCGGATCACGCAGCCCGTGCGGCCGTTGCCTTCCAGGTCGCCGAAAACCGGTGTCATGCCCGTTTTGACGGGTGAATAGGGTTTGAACACGGCCACCACATGTTGCAGGGCACTCCCCGCGTCCGCTCCCACCCACTCCGAAGGATTCCCTTCCGTGCCGTCGGCGAGGACGGGGACGATCCGATACTGGTACCGTTCGCCCGAGGTGCAGGTCGTGTCCGCGAAAGATGTGGTGCGGACGGGTTGGTCGTTGATCCGGAATCCGCTGTGCATTCTCCGTTTGCCGGATTGCCGGTAGATGTTGAAGGCCGTGGTGCGGGGATCGTCCGGGAGCAGGGCCCAGCTCAGGGCGATCGAACGGTCGCCGTCCGCACAGGCAGCCACTCCGCGCTCACGGACACTCCACCGTTTCCCTTCCGGTTCGCGTACCAGCCGGATACCCAGGTCGGGATAGCAGAGTCCGGGCGACTGGGCGAATACCGATCCGCAGGTCAGGAATTCGGCCGGCGAACACCAGCCTCCGCCCATGATCGAACGTTCGATGTCGCTCTGGCAGTAGATCCGGTATTTGAAGTTGGTGGTGCACTGGTCGTCGTTCAGCAGGGCGAACTGCCATACGTTGCCGGCCATCTGATAGAGTCCTCTCGGGTTTTTCGCCCCCCAGCGGGCCGGTTTGAGGTATTTGTCCCATTCGTTGAAGACGCGTTTGCCGTCGCGGTTATAGTTTACCGTCTCCGCGGAGGTGGACGACGGAGCCTTGTCTCCCCAGAAATATTTCCGGTATTTCGGACCTCCCTGGGCTGCGACCCTGAACTCCACGGTGGTCGGGATACGGTAGACTCGTCCCGTGGTGCGGGTCAGCCACTCCGTGTAGGCATCCGCGTCGTAGCGGTTGACGAAGATGACGGGGTATTCCTCCCGTCCGGCTGGAATCTTTCCCTCCTTCCAGTGCAGGGGTGCCCGATGGCCCGTGGCTTCCACGAAGAGCTTGTATTCCGCATTGGTGACGGGATGGTCGAGGATTTCGAATGCGTCCGTGCGTGCGGGTTTGCCTTCGTGCCGGATCTCCGTTTCGGGGATGAGGACGAAACCGCCTTCGGCGAACGGTTTTTCCTGGGCCCGGCCTCCTGCCAGAGAGCAGGAGGCGACAGCGGCCAGGACAAGGGTTTTCAGCAGGTTCATTTCAGATTGTGGTTTCGGGTCGGTTTATTTTTTGAGTTCGGTGGAGATCGGAACTGAGAATCCGTTGTCGAGCCGGACGAAGAACATGCCTACGAGCCTCTCTTCGGACGGTTTCACGGAGATTTTGAGCGTCAGCGTGGAATTGGGTTTCAGCGTGGTGGCCGAAGGGGTCACGGTCAGCCACTCCATGTCCTCGGCCTTGCGGATCGTGAAGCCGGTCTCCTTGCCGATGTCGCCGACGGCGATTTTCACGGTTTTGGTCTTTCCTTCTTCCAGGCGGACATAGTAGTAATCGGATTCGATGTCGATCGGACGGATCGGGATCAGGCTTGAGGCCCCGTATTCGAGGGCGCCCATGTCGGGGGCTTTCCCGTTGAAGGTTTCGCGGAAGTTGGGGATCACCGTTCCCTTGTCTATTCCCGGGTCGTTCGCCTTCAGGGTGAATACGCCGTGGAAAGCGCTCGTGAATTCGGGGCAGGCGAATACGCCGTGGGTCTCCGAACCCGGCCGGGCTTTCATGAAGCCTTTCTTGTCCGGCGTGCGGGTATTGCCGACCATGTCGTAGTCGAAATCGTTTTCGGGAATTTCGTAATGGTCGGTGATGGACTGGCCTTTGGAGTCCTTGCCGGAACCTTCGGGTTTGCGGACGGAGATGAACATGTTGTTGCGGGTGGTGGCGATGAACCGTTCGCGGCTGTCGTTCGGTTTGCGGCCGTAACCCACGCCCCGCATGCCGTTGCCGAAGACGTACATCGTGTTGTTGAAAAGGAACTGGCGTCCGAGGGTGTGTTCGAAGCCGCCGCCGTTCTTCACGGCCGCACTGGCCGAGCCGGTCGAACTGCCCAGGTTCCAGACCACGTTGCCGAAGATGTAGGAGGGACCTTTCTTGTTCGGGGCCAGGCTCATGCCGCAGTAGGTCTGTTCGAAACGGTTGTTGTAGAGGCGAACGTTGCACTGTCCTCCGTCGAGTTCGATGCCGTCGTCCTGTCCGTAGCCGAGCATGTTGCCGTAAACGTCGGCATCCTCCTTGAAGCCGCCCTCCACGAAGCCGTTCTTCCAGCCCTCGATGGCGTCGTTGTAACGGTGGGCTTGGCTGCCCACGATGTCGTTGTAGCGGACGACGAAATTACCGCCGTTCTCCACGACGAAGATGCCGCACGGGCCTACCGGATGGCGCTGCCTGTATTTCTGGCCGGTCAGGGGGCCCAGGTGGATCGTGCCGTGCCAGGGATTGGTCAGGCCGTTCGGGTCGTGGATGTAGCAGCGTTCCACGACCACGTTCCGGCCGCGTTCCAGGCGGATGCCGCCGTCGTTGTTGATCCTATTGCCCTCCCGGTCGAGGTACTGACCGTCCTTGTTCTGGCTGACGGGTACCCGGCCCCAATGGGAGATGTCGCAGTTGATGATGCGCAGGTCGGAGACCGTTTCGGTGATGTCGATCCCGCATTTGAGACCGCCCTTGATCGTCGCGCCTTCCAGGATGACGTACTCGCAGTTCGTGAAGCGGATCGCGTAATCCGTTTTGTTGCCGGCATCGAGTTCCTCGTCGCCCACGATCCGGATCCAGCCGTCGGCCGTTCCCTTCAGTCCGTCGACGGCGATGCCGCGGTTCTTCTTTTTGCCGAACAGGGAGCTCAGCTTGACGGTTTTCGCAACGGTCGGGTTCGAGGTCCAGGTGCGGAATTCGCCCGTGTATTCGCCGATCGTTTTCCCGTCGCGGGTCAGGGTGGCTTTCACTTCGTAGGGAGTGTCCTCGTCCAGCAGGACGATACTGCCCCGGAATTCCTTCCAGATCGTGTCGTAAACGGGGGGATAGGCCTCTTTCCACTCGCCGGTTCCCTTCTGGCGGAAACGCAGGTCGCATTGCGATTCCGTATCCGCTCCGATATACACGCTGCACGAGGAAAACGTGTTCCTCAATTCCATTCCGGCCGGTTTCGCAAAGCCGGTTCCCGCACACAGCAGAAGTCCGAGCGCGAGGAAGATGTTTTTGAAAATCAGTTTCATATGCTTTTAGAATGCTTAAAAGTTCGGATGTGATCCTAAAACGATACCCGTACGACATACGGCTAAGTCGTATGCCGCACGGGTATCACCAACCTATAATTAACCTAAAAATCTGTGTCGCCTATTCGTATCCCGGGATCTGGGTGAGGGCCGTCGTTACGTCGAGCACGGCTTTCGGAATCGGGAAGAGTTCCGAATAGTTCTCTTGGAATCCGCGGGCGTAGTGCATGAAGTTGCCGGTGTTGCTGTGAACGCCTCCGGGGGCTTTCAGGAATCCTCTGGATTTCCACGGGGTCTCATTCTCGCCGACGACCGGGGTCTCTTCCGCGGTCTTCGTTTCGTAGATTACGCTCTTGCTGTTTTCACGATAGTACATGTTCTTGTTGAGGATCGTTCCTCGCCGGTGGGGAATCTGTCCCATGTAAGGACTCGTCCCGCCGTTTTCCATGTATTGGTCGAGCGCCTCGTGTTCGCCGGCCGCCCATTCCAGCCGCTCCTTGAGCTTGTTCCAGCGGATGAGGTCCGTCTTGCGGAATCCCTCGAAAGCCAGTTCGTAACCGCGCTCTTCGATGATTACGTCGAGGAATCCTGCAAAATCATAATCAGAATATGTTTCGGCATCGATGTCGGCTTTCGTCTTTTCCGTAGAAGATGTGGTGGTCTCGGGGAAGGCGCGTTTGCGTACTTCTTTCAAGGCTGCGATGGCTTCCGAAGTCGGTCCGTTGGCCAGGTAGCTGTCCGCTTCGGCGAACATGAGCAGCACGTCGGCATATCGGAGCATGGGGAAGTTGAAGTTGGAGCAGCTGCCCGATTCGTTTTTTCCCCAGATGTTCCGCCATTTTCCGGCATAGGTGTTGGAGATGTCGCGGAACGCGCCTTTGATTTCCGACTCTTTCGTGTGTTTCATGTAGGCGCAGGTGATGTCGCGCCGGGTGTCGCCCGGGGTGAATGCGAGCTGAAGGGCCGGGGTTACGAAAACGCCTCCGGAGCACTGTCCCGTGGCGGGACACGGATCAGCTTTCGATTCGGGACCGATGTAGGTGCCGTAGTAGCCGGCTTCGTTCGCGGTGCTCAGCGTCGAGAAGAATCCCAGTTCGAAGATGTTTTCGCGTTCGGTGTTGTTCATGAGGTAACCGCCGATGTATTTGACCCAGATATCCTCGTAACTGGGCGTCAGCTTGTGGACGCCGGACATCATGATCTCATGACACTGGTCGCGGGCGATGGTGTACAGTTCCCGAATCCGGTTCTCGTCGTTGATGCGGGCCATCCGGCGCGATGCGGGAGTCGGGTTTTCCAGGTCCCAGCGGAGCGAATAGCCGGCGGCATAGAGGCAGATGCGGGCGAGGAATCCTTTCACGGCGCCTTTGGAGATGCGTTCGTGGTAGGTGTTGCCGTACCGGGTGTCGTTGGCCCAGGGTACCATGTCGATCGCTGTCTGCAGATCGTTGATGATGTGCTTGTAAATGGTGTCGCGTGAAGTGCGCGGCAGATCGAAGTTGTCGCCCGATACGGACGATTTGGTTTTGTAGGGTACGTCGCCCCACAGACGGATCAGGTCGAAATAGAAGAGTGCCCGGAGGGTGAGTCCCTCCCCGAGGTACTGGCGGAGCAGGAATTTCTCCTCTTCGGTTCCGTTGTTGTACTGGGCCATCTGGGGAATCGACTCGATCAGGATGTTCGCACGTTCCACGCCGGTGTAGAGCGTGTTCCACGTATTGGAAAGGTTCTTGGTCGTGGACGTGAAGAGGTAGTGGGCCGTGCTGCGGCGTTCGCCGTCGTCCGCGGGGTCTCCGCTCGCGTAACGGATCATGCCCAAATCGGTGTCCAGGTCGTAATACATGGTGATGTTACGGCCGTAGAGGTTTGAACTGCACAAGGTGGAATAGACGCCCAGCAGCGTGCGTTCCGCCTGGTCCGTGGTCTGGTAGAGGTTGTCGGATGCGTAGATCGAGTCGGGGGCTATGTCGAGGAAATCCGAACAGGAACTCATCAGCAGGCTGCCTGCCGACAGGGCGACCATGAAAGTTCTTTTCAGCGCTATGGTTTTCATATTCATGTTCATTGTTAGTGTTAGGAATTTAGAAAGTTACGTTGATGCCGAAAATGAACTTGCGGCTCCGGGGATAGGCCGAGTAGTCCACACCGGGAGTCAGCGGCGTCTTGCGGCGCGTGTCCACTTCGGGGTCGTAGCCCGAATATCCGGTGATGGTGGCCAGGTTGTAGCCCGTCGCGTAGATTCTCAGCTTCTGTATGTGGATTTTCTTCAGCCACGGAGTCGGGAACGTATAACCGATCGTCACGTTGTTCAGGCGCAGGAACGATCCGTCTTCCACGTAATCGTTGACCAGGTATTCGGCTTTCGTCCCGCTCGCATACAGCGTGGAGTTGGCATTGATCTCGTTGAGCCGGTCGCGGTTGACCACAGGCACTCCCGTCTGGGGATCCACCACCGTATAGCGCTGCCCCTCCTGTTTGATGATGTTTTTCCGGCTGTACATCTGGGTCACGCCGCGCAGCAGGGTGGCGTTGTATACGTCGTGTCCGTACACCCAGTTGAGGAAGATGCTCAGGTCGATACCCTTGTATTGGAACGTGGTGTTGAAACCGCCGAAATGTTTCGGGCTCGTGTTTCCGATCACGGTCTGGTCCAGGTCGGGCGTCGTCGTTTTCGAATCCGCGGCGCTTCCGATCCGTTTGATTTTGGGGATACCCAACAGGTTGGTGTCCTTGGCCTGGCTGCTGTTGTAGGGAATACCCGGTTTCAGGTTGTCCGGAACGAACTTCCCGTACTGGCTGCTGGAGGGATCGAACACCGCATCGACGAAATCGTTGGCCGTGTACATGCCGTCGCTGATATAGCCCAGAATCTGGCCGAGGGGCTGTCCCACCTGTACGATGAAGTCGCTGGACACGTTGCCCCAGCTCGAGGAGGCCTTCATGAAGTCCTCCTGTCCGTTCAGTTTGAGCACTTTGTTGCGGTTGGCCGAAATGTTGAAGTTGGCCGTCCACGAGAAGTCCTTCTTGTTCATGATGACGGCGCTCAACACCACTTCGAAACCGCGGTTGCGGGTGCTTCCGATGTTTTTCATCTGGGTGGAGTAACCGGCCATGGGGCTGATGTTGGCATTCAGCAGCAGGTCTTTGGTCTTGTTGTTATAGTACTCGATCGAACCCGAAATACGGTTGTTCAGGAAACCGAAATCCAGACCGACGTTCGAGGTGATGGTGGTTTCCCATTTCAGATCGGGGTTGGCCAGCGAAGCGGGAACCAGACCGAGCGTCGCCATGTTGTCCTGTCCGTAATAGATGGAGCTGTAGTTCGTACTGTACAGGAAGTTGTTGATGCGGTTGTTACCGGCCTGTCCGTAACTGTAACGCAGTTTCAGGCTGCTGACTACCTTCTGCAGGGGGCGGAAGAAGTTTTCGTCGCTGATGCGCCATCCCACGGAAGCTGCGGGGAAGGTACCCCAGCGGTTTTTCTTGGCGAATTTGGAGGAGCCGTCCCGGCGGAGCGACGCGGAGAAAATGTATCTTCCTTTATACGTGTAGTTCGCCCGGCCGAAGAACGAAAGGAGGGCTTCGGAATATTCGTTGGATTCGAGCTGTTTCGTCGTTGCCGGTTTCAGGTCTGAGAATTTTTTGTCTTCGTTCGGAAATCCGTTTGCGGTCAGTGTTTTCGAGAAATAGTGGAGCTTGTTGGCCTCCTGGCCGATCATGACGGTGAGGTCGTGATCCCGGCCGAATTTTTTCGTATAGGTCAGCGTGTTCGAGGTGTTCCATTTATCCTTGTCCTGCTCGTACATCGAACCGCTCGGACCTCCGTTGCGGCGGGCATAGTCGGAAATGGCCGTATAGAACATGTTCGTGTCGTCCCAGGTGCGGTTGTACCCGCCCGATACGCGCAGGGTCAGGTTTTTGTGGAGTTTGTAGCTCATGGCTCCGTTGAACTGGAGCGAACGCACCAACCTCTCTTTCTGAATGGAAGAAGTCATGTATCTGGGATTCAGGGCCGAAGTCTCGTTCGAGTCCTCGTCGAACTCCTCTTCCATGAATTCGTCCAGAGAGCTGCTGCCGAAAGGAGCATAGGTGATGATGTTGATCAGGGGGCTGTAGGCCGAGGAGTTGGTGGCTTCCGAGGTTCCGTTGCCCAGCGTCTTCCGGTCCATGTAGCTTCCGTTCGCGCTGAAGGTCACCCGGTCGTTGGCCTTGGTGTCGAACTTGAACTTGAACGAGTTCCGCTCGAAGTCGCTGTTCATCAGAATACCCTCTTCGTCGCTGCGGCTGAAGCTGAACGTGTACTTGGTGGCTTTCGTTCCGCCGTTGATGGCGACGTTGTGCGACTGAACGAGTGCCGTACGGCCGAACACCTCGTCCTGCCAGTCGGCACCGGGCCGGTCGATGTAGTTGGCGTTCATATCCTCGTAGGCACCCCATGCGCCGATGTTTTCGGTCATGTCGCCGCTCTCCATCTTGCTGCGGGCTCCCCGCTCCCACTGCTGTTTCGCATACTCCAGCGAGTTGAGTACGGGCAGGGTCTTGGAGATTTTCTGGAATCCTACGTATCCGTTGTAGGATACGCTGAATTTGCCCTCCTTGCCGCCTTTGGTCGTCACGATCACCACACCGTTGGCACCGCGGGCACCGTAGATGGAGGTGGAGGAGGCATCCTTCAACACGTCGATCGACTCGATGTCGTTCGGGTCCACGCCGTCCAGTCCGAGGTCCGAGGGGAAACCGTCCACGATATAAAGAGGCGCGTTGTCCTGCGTGATGGAGCCGCCGCCCCGGACACGGATCTTGATTTCGGCGCCGGGCTCGCCTTCCGTGGTGGTCACCTGCACGCCGGCCAGTTTACCGGTAATGGCTTCCGCGGCGCTGCTGACCGGAACCTTGGCGATATCCGATGCCTGGATCGACGCGACCGAACCGGTCAGGTCGCGGCGTTTCATGACACCGTAACCCACGACGACCACCTCTTCCATTTCGAGGCTCGAATCGGCCATCTTGATGTTGATGATGCGGTTTTTTCCCACCACTTTTTCCTGGGGGGTGTAACCGATGAAGTTGAACGTAAGCGTATCCCTTTCGGAGTTTACCTTGATGTTGTATTCTCCCTTATCGTTGGATACGGTACCTTTATTGGTGCCTTTGACTACGACGGCGACACCTGCCAGGGGAGAGCCCCCGTCGTCGACGATACGTCCGCGGACGGCGATCTGCTGGGCGAAAGCCGTGTTTAGAGACACGGTGCACAGCAAAATCACAAATAACCTGAAGTTGAAATTTTTCATCATGGTTAGGGTTTTTGTTTTTTGATTTTATCTGATTATTTTAGATATGAATTCACGATACAATGTTAGGAGTTCGTTTCCTAACGAAGGTTTGTTTTCTCTTAAAAAAGGTTTGATTTCTGTTAAAGCGGCTTTTTGCCCCGTTCAGGCGGGACCGATGCCGCAAAAGGAGCCGTTACTGTTCCTGAACGTATTTGCTTGGGCTCACCCCGTAGTGTTTCTTGAAGACCGTACTGAAGTACTTCACGTCCGAGAAGCCGGTGGCGTAAGCCACTTCGTTGACGTTTCGGACCCCGTTGCGGAGCATCTGCGCGGCCTTGTTGAGCCGGAAGATGCGGATGAAGTCGTTCGGGGACTGGTTGGTGAGCGCCTTGATCTTGTTGTAGAAGGAAGAGCGGCTCAGGGCCATGTCCTTGCAGAGGTGGTCGATCGAATACTCGCTGTCGGTCAGATGCTCCTCCAGGCGCTGCGTTATCTCCTGGATGAAGCGGTTGTCCAGTTCGTTCTCCAGCGACACCTGCTGGCTGCCTCCGATCGAGTGCATCAGCCGTTCGCTGAGTGCGCGGCGGCTCCGGATACTGTTGTCGATCTTCATTTTCAGCAGCGTGGCGTCGAACGGCTTGATTACGTAGTTGTCGGCCCCGCGGTTGTATCCTTCGATCATGTCGCTCTTTTCGTCCAGGACGGTGATCAGAATGACGGGGATATGGGAGGTCTCCAGATTTCCCTTGACGCGCGAACAGAGTTCGTAGCCGTTCATGCCGGGCATCATCACGTCCGAGAGGATCAGATCGGGTTTCACTTCCGGCAGCAGGCGGAGCGCCTCGTTTCCGTCGGCGGCTTCCGCCACACGGTAGTAGGGGTTCATGCAGTGGCTGATGAACCGGCGCAGGTCGTCGTTGTCTTCCACTACCAGCAGCGTGGGTGTATTCGGCGACGCCTGCGGAGTGGCGGATACGCCGGCCGGCGCTTCGGCCGGATCGGCAGTCGTCGTGACCGTCTCCGGTTGCGCGACGGCGATATTCTCTTTCCGGAAATGGGCGTTGCCGTAGGGGAAGGTCAGGCGGAAGCGGGAGCCTTCGCCCAATTTGCTTTCGAACGATATTTTGCCCTTCATCATGCGGGTGAGCGTCTGACAGAGCATCAGTCCGATCCCGCTGCCGGATTCATCGGAGGTCACGGCATTGTCCGCACGGTAGAAGCGTTTGAAAAGTTGGGTCTGGGATTCGGCGGAGATGCCGATTCCCGTGTCCCGCACTTCGAGAGTCCAGCCGTTCCTCTTTTCGTCGGGATAGAGCGAAACGTCCACCCGGTCGCCCGCCCGGGAATATTTCAGGGCGTTCGAGAGGAGGTTGTCCACGACCGTCTCCATTTTTGCCGCGTCGAACCACACTTCCCGCTGCATCAGCCGGCTGGAGAAGGTCAGCGTGATCTGCTTCTGGATGGCGAGCAGGCGGAAGGCGTTCACACGCTCCTCCATGTAGGACACTGCATCGTGACGTGTAACGACCAGCTTCATCGCCTGCATTTCCGCCTTCTGGAAGTCGAGCAGCCGGTTGACGAATACGCTCAGTTTGTTGGTGTTCTTCAGGGCGATGTCCAGCAGGTCCCTGTCCCGGGGAGGCAGCGATGTCTCTTCGGCCAGTTTGTTGAGCGGGCCGAGGATCAGCGTGATAGGGGTTTTGATTTCGTGGGCCGTGTCTGTGAAATAGCGGATTTTCTGGGCGAAGTGCCTTCGTTCGATCCGGTCGTGTACGATGCGGTAGATGCCGAACGTCAGCATCGAGGCCACGATCAGGTAGAGGCACCAGGCCCATACGCTGTCCCAGAACGGAGGCGTGATCCGGATGCGGATCTCCCGGTAGTCGAGGGTCTCCCCGCTTTCGGTGTCGAGCGCTTTGACCTGGAACGTGTAGTGTCCGTGGGGAATGTTGGCGTAATTGGCGCTGGGCGTCCCGTTCTGTTCGAGCCACTGGTCGTCGTATCCCTCCAGTCTCCACGCGTAACGGAGCCGGGAGGCATCGGTATAGTTGATGCCCGCGAAGGCGAACGAAAAGGTGTTCTGCCGGTACTTCAGTTTTATGTCAGAGAGCTCGTTGAGCGAGCCCGTCATCCGAAATTCCGTGTTTTTCTCGAAGACGGAACGGTAGCTGATCTTGAAGTCCGAGAAATAGAGTTTGGTCCGGACATTGATTTTGTGTACGAGGAGCGGGTCGAAGGTGACGGCGCCCAGATAGCTGCCGAACCAGAGTTTTCCGTCCTTCGTCCGGCATACGGCCCGGGTGTTGAAGCTGTCGTCCTTCAGGCCGTTCCCGACGTTGAAGTTCAGGAACGAGCCCGTCCGGTAGTCTACGCAGGAGAGTCCCCGGTCGCTGCTCACCCAGATGCGTCCGTTCCGGTCTCCGGTGATGGCGTAGACGATGTCCGAAACGAGACCGTCTTCGCGGTTGTAGGTGAAGGTCTTCTTCCGGAGCGTGTCGTAGGCGCCCAGTCCCTGTTCCGTGCTGAACCATAGCCTGTCTCCGTCGGGATACAGGTGGTTGATGTGGGATTTCAGCAGGGGGGAGTCCGGGTTTTCCGAAGGCCAGGGGACGAAAGTATCCAGCTGCCTATCGAGCCGGAAGATGCCCCGGGCCGTGCCGATCACGATACTACCTGCGAACGAATTGATCGCATTGACATTGCGGGTTTTGTATTCGCGGTAGTCGTCCGAAACCGGATCGTAGCGGATCACCCGGCCGTGCAGTCCGCCGAACCACAAGTCGCCCGAAGGATCGCGGTAGATGACGTAAACATGGTTCAGGCCCGATCCGCGGTGGGCTTTCGACAGCTCTCGGAGAGTCGTCCTGACGCGCAGGGTCCGTTTGTCGATCAGGGCGGCGCCGCAGGCGAATCCTCCGGCCCATACCAGCCCGTCGCCCGCATCGCACAGTGCCAGGATTTTGTACCGCGTGTCGGGATTGTTCCGCGTATTGAGGAGGTGATGCCAGCGTCCGGTTCCCGTGTCGTACAGGCTTACGCCGTCGTCGGTGCCGAACCACAGGTCGCCGTCCCGGTCTTCCATGATGGTGCTGACCAGGTTGTTGTTCAGTGAGTTGTTGTTTCCTGCCCGGCGGGTGACGTAGGTGAAATCGGGAATGTTCTTGTCGAGGATGCAGACTCCCCGGATGTAGGTGCCGATCCACAGGCGGTTTTCGTCGTCGATGTAAATATCGTAGATCGAGTTGGCGCTGAGGCCGTCGGTATAGTTTTCGGTGGCCACGTACCGGCGGATGATCTTCTCCGTACGGGTGTCCATGACGAAGATTCCCATGCCGTCCGAGGCGATGTAGAGCGAATGGTGCAATCCTTCGGTGAGGTCCCTGACGGGTGTGTTGGAAGAGATGGATACGATCTGGGTCAGAATGCCCTGGGCGAGGTCGTACCGGAAGATACGGCCGTTGAAGGTGCCCAGGTAGAGGCGGCTGGCCGCAGCGTTGTAATGGAGCGTCTGGATGCGGCTGTCGAGCCGTTCGGGTTCGATGCGCGTGATACGGTAGTCGGTCGGGGAGTCGAGTTTCAGCAGGTAGAATCCGTCGGCCGTACCGACCGCATACAGGGAGTCGGAAACGGCGACCACTTTCGTGACGTAGATGCCGGGCATCAGGTTCTCGCCGAGAAGCCGGTTGTCTTCCCGGTCGTAACATTTGAGACCCAGGGAGCCGTAAAGCAGTGTGAGAGGGCCGGAGGAGAAACACACTCCCTGCAGCGACATGCTGGTCGGGGAGGTCGAGTTCGGAACCTCGATCCGCCGTTCGAACGAATCGGTCCGGGGGTCGTAACGGAAAAGGGCGCCTTTGACGTTGAAGGCCCAGATGCGTTGTTCCGGATCGATGACGACATGGTTGAACCGGCCGATGTGCGAGCGGTCCTCTTCCGGTCCGAACAGGCGGTAGTTCCGGATGGACGTGCCGTCGTAACGGTCGATTCCGGTGCCGGTGGAGAACCACATCAGCCCTTCGCCGTCCTTTGCGATGGAGTACACTCCGTTGTGGCTGAGTCCGTCTCGGGTGGTGAGGTATTTGAAATCCCGGGCGACGGCCGGGGAGAATACGAATACGGCTCCTGCGATCAGCAGCAGGAGGACGAACGGACGTATTCGGAGCAAGCGTGTTTTCATCGCATCTGCAGATTGGGGTCGATTACCTGATCGAATCTGGCTGTTTTCGTCTGCAGTTGGGCGGACAGACCCGTGCCGGATCGGGAAGTTCCCGGATGATTCCGGTAGAATAACGTTTTTTCGCCCCGGTTTATTGGCTGTACCTGTAATAAAATAGATGGGCGGGGGGTACTCCGGCGGAGCCGCTCCTTTCTGGCTGACCCTTGACGGCAAGGGTCCGTTCCTGTCCGCACGCTGCCTTCGTGCGCCCCGGGAAAGAGGCGCGTACAGGGAAATGTGCGGGTACACGGTGTCATGGAATGGAAGTCCGGTCGGGTATAAATATAGTGAAATAATTCGTTTTTTCGGGGTTGCAAAGCTATAAAATTAATCGCGGAACCGCAAACCGGGAAACGGAGCCGGGGGGAGAAAAAAAGGGAGGCCCGGAGTATCGCTCCGGGCCTCCCTTTTTTTCTTGGATCGCAGTGCCGTCAGATCGAGAGGATCTTGATCGTATTGAGCAGGTCGCGGTTGATCGGCTTGTCGTTGCGGATGGCCTTGGTGAACGGCACGTAGACGAGTTCGTCGTTCTGGATGCCGACCATGATGTTGCGCTGACCCTCCAGCAGGGCGTTGATGGCCGCTTCGCCCATCCGGCTGGCCAGAATCCGGTCGCTGGCCGTGGGAGAGCCTCCCCGTTGGATGTGGCCCAGGATGGTGACGCGTACGTCGTACTGGGGATATTCGTTTTTCACGCGTTCGGCCAATCCCATCGCGCCGCCCGTGAGCTCGCTTTCGGCTACCAGCACGATACTGCTGTTTTTCGACTTGCGGAAACCGTTCTGGATCAGTTCGGCCAACTGGTCGACCTCCGTGGCGATCTCCGGAATGATGGCCGCCTCGGCTCCCGTGGCGATGGCTCCGTTCAGGGCGAGGAAACCGGCGTTGCGTCCCATCACCTCGATGAAGAAGAGACGTTCATGGGAAGAGGCCGTGTCGCGGATCTTGTCCGTGGCTTCCATGATGGTGTTGAGGGCCGTATCGTATCCGATGGTCGTGTCGGTGCCGTACAGGTCGTTGTCGATGGTGCCGGGCAGTCCCACGATCGGGATGTTGTATTCCGATGCGAAGATACGGGCTCCGGTCAGCGAACCGTCGCCGCCGATTACCACCAGCGCGTCGATCCCTTCTTTCTGCATGGTGTCGTAGGCGATCTGGCGTCCTTCGGGCGTGGTGAACTCCTTGCACCGGGCGGTCTTGAGGATGGTACCTCCCTGCTGGATGATATTGCTGACGTTCTGGGTCTTCATCGGGAAAATCTCACCCGTGATCAGACCGCGGTATCCGCGCATGATGCCTTTCACTTCGAATCCGTTGTAGATCGCCGCACGCGTCACGGCGCGGATCGCTGCGTTCATCGCGGGAGCGTCGCCCCCGGAGGTCAGGATGCCCACGCATTTAATCTCTGCCATATTTTCTCCTATTAAAAATACCGCCGCAAATTTAGCAATAATTCACGAATATTTTTGATAACACCGATTTTGTCTCTCCCTTCCCTATCTTTTTTTGGAAAAGAGGAAAATCAGCCCGATGGCGATTACGATCAGCGGCAGGGCGACCTTGTCGAGCGGAATGCGGAGGCCGAAAAAGTCGCTCAGCGCGAAGACGACTCCCAGGGCGACGACCACGCTTCCGGCCGCCCAGCGGCGCAGGGTGAGCAGGTAACCGCCCAGTACGATCGTGAGCATCTGCCATGAAAAGAGCGCATCGAACAGACGGTAGTCTATCCGGCCGAAATTGTAGAGCATCCAGACCGCTCCGATGACGATCAGCAGAAGGCCGATGTAAATGTTGCGCGCTTCCGCGACGGGTTTCCTGTTTTTGTTTTCGGGATGAATGATTTCCATGATGTTTCGTGGGATTTAAAGGGTTCGGAGCGAATCGGAGGAAAGGGAATCGGGTGCGGCGGTCCGTTCCGCGGAGGAACTGTCTGGCAGGACGGGAGATTGCTCGTCCCGTACCGTTGGAAGTTCGTTCCGGGTACGGCGTTCCGCATTCGAACTCAGGGCTTCGGAGTTCCGGACGGCCATGACGCAGACGAAGACCGTAACGATGATCCACAGTCCGAAGATACCCGCCAGAACTCCCCGGCCGGTGGGGAGATCGAACACCAGCCGCAGCAGCAGGTAGAGCAGCAGCAGAACCGGCAGTAGGACGATGAGCACGCAGAGGGCCAGAAACAGTCCGGGCGATATTCCCTGGAAGGCGCTGAACGTTTCGGCGAGATCGGGTATCCGGTCCCAGGAGGTGAGCAGCACGACGAATCCGACGATCAGGGAGAGTGCCGCTGCGATCAGAAAAAGACTGAATATCAAAGAAAGGGCTTTGATGCCGAAGAGAGCGATCCGCCCCATGACCCAGACCACTTCGGCCCAGACGGTGGCTGTTTTCCGGTTGCGGGGCGTATCGGCCGAGAGAGAGGAAAACTCCTCACGGAAACTCTTTTCGATGGAGGATGCCGTGATCCGCTCCCCGCGCATTTCGAGCCGTTGGCGCGGGGTGCGGGCCGTGGGAACGGCGAACCAGAGCAGGAGGTAGAGGGCGAGCAGTGCCGCCTGTACGGTGAACAGCAGTCCGGAGAGAAATCCCAGTCCCAGCGTGGCCGTGAAGATCAGCAGGACCAGCGGGGAGAAGACCGCCAGGCGTACCCACACGGGGTCGATGCCCAGGAAGGTGGCGATGCCGTTGCAGACACCGCCCAGACGTGCCCCGTCGGGGTTCCGGTAGAGGCGGCGGGAGAATTTTTCCCGCACGCTTTTCGGGACGGCGGGACTCTCCTCCTCAAGTTCCGTGCCTTCGGGAAAACCCATCCGGCCGATGATCTCCCTGACGAGTGCGGGGTCCACGATCCGGTCCGGTTCCTGTTTGCCGAGGATGATCTCGGCGATCCGGGCTTCGATGTCGGCGACGATCTCGGCGCCGTCGGGGTCGTTGCGGTAACCCTTTTCCAGCCTGTCGAGATAGGCTTTCAGTTCGAGATAGGCCTCCCCGTCGAAGAAGAAGGCGATGCCGGAGATGCTGATCTGTACGGTCTCTTTCATAATTCAGTGTTCGATTGTCCGTTGCGGATGGCCCCGATCTGGCCGATTAGTTCTTCCCACGCCGCGTCGAGCAGGGTGAGCGCCTCCCTTCCCCGGCTCGTGATCGTGTAGTATTTGCGGGGGGGACCCTGCGGCGACTCTTCCCACCGGTAGGAGAGCAGTTCCTGGTTTTTCAGCCGGGTCAGGATGGGATACAGCGTTCCTTCGACCACGATCATTCGGGCGTTTTTCAACTCCGAAATGATCTCCGAAGCGTAGGCGTCCTGACGGGAGAGGATCGAAAGGAGACAGTATTCCAGAATCCCCTTGCGCATCTGTGCCTGTATGTTGTCCACGTTCATGCCCGGTCGTATTTGGCGGAAGCCGCGTTTTCCGGGGCCTGCGGGATGACGATCCAGAGGATGATGTAGATCCAGAGGCTCACCGAGGTGAAGAAAAGCACTGCGAAGAGGACGCGCACCAGGGTGACGTCCACGTCGAAGTAGCGGGCGATTCCGCCACATACGCCGCCGATGATGCGGTCGCGTCTCGACCGGTAGAGTCTGCGGGGTTCGTCGTAGGGGGGCGGCGTCTCCCTGCCGGCGAAGGCACTGCGGCCGTCCGGCGCGGTTTTCCGCTCCCCGAACGTGTCGGGCCGTCCGATCACCTCCATCGCGTACCGGGCCATGTCGATGTTCACCACCTGGCTGCGGTGGGTGATTCGTTCGGAGAATAGCTCCGCGATCCGCGATTCGATGTCGGCGGTCACCTCGCCGGGATCGTTGTCCTCCAGCCGGGATCGGATGTCTTCCAGATAACGGTCGAGGGCATGGTAGGCGTCCTCGTCCACCGTGAAGGCCATGCCTCCGATATTTACGTTCAGTGTTTTTTTCATGGTCCGGTTCTTTATGTGTTTTGCAATGCAAATATATGAATTTTATTTAATACTATGCAATACATAATACCGTATTTATATACTATTCCTGCACTTTTTGTGCCGAAATTTTTTAATCGTCTTTCGGTGAGATAGTTGTACCGATTCCGGCGGCCGACCCGGCCGTGCCGTTCCCTTTTCTGCCGGCCAGAATACTCTCCATGTTGGCCTGGGCCCACTCCACCAATCCGTATATGTGTGGCAACAGGCTGCATCCCCGTCCGGTCAGGCAGTATTCTACCCGCGGAGGAATTTCGGCATATACCTTGCGCTCGATCATGCCGTCCGTTTCCAGCGAGCGGAGGGTGACGGTGAGCATGCGTTGGGAAATATCGCCGATCGCTTTCTGTATCTGTCCGAATCGCAGCGTCCCGTTGGCATGCAGGGTGATCAGGACGAGAATCGACCATTTATCGCCCAGCCGGCACAGGATGTTCCGGACCGGGCAGTTCTTTTCGGCATGAAAATTTTTCATCGTTCTTCCGTTCGCTCCGGGTTGATTTACAGCAAAGGTTACACACGGGTAACTATCTTATGATCAGGTGCCTTCTTGTGAAATGATCCGGCTTTGCATATATTTGTATGCAAAAGTAATGAACTTACTGAAAATAACCGATGTTTCATTCTTAAAAAAATCGAATTATGGCGAAGAAAGTGGCCGTTCTGGCCGTGAATCCCGTGAACGGGATGGGACTGTTCCAGTATCTGGAGACATTTTATGAAAACGGTATTCCTTATACCGTGTTTGCGGTGGCGGACGACCGCAGGATCAAAACGAATTCGGGAGTCGTTCTCGAGGCCGGTGCGGTAATCTCCGACCTGAAGGGACGCGAGGACGAATTCGACGCCTTGGTCTTCTCCTGCGGCGATGCCGTGCCGGTTTTCGCGGACCATGCGACGGAGAGTTACAACGTGGATCTGATGGAGGTGCTCCGGACTTTCGGTGAAAAGGGCAAGATCATGGCGGGTCATTGCGCTGCCGCCCTGATGTTCGATTTCGCCGGGGTTTCCGGGGGAAAGAGGGTGGCCGTGCATCCGTTGGCAAAAGCCGCCGTCAAAAAGGGGATCGCTACGGATGCCGATTCGGAAATAGACGGCAATTTCTATACGGCCAAACAGGAACATACGATTTGGACGATGATGCCGAAACTGGTCGAAGAGTTGAAAAAATAATCGGCCTGCCGATTGAAGGACGGGGACGGGACGTATTGGGGTCACGTCCCCGTGTTGTTTTCGTTCGTGCCGGCAGGTACGGAAAAGTGGTTTTATCCGTTTCGGGTCGGTTTGGCAGGAGTGGCAGGCTGTTCGGTCCGGGGTGCAGGATGGTGCGGAAAGATGGCGATGCGGGCGATCTCTGTTGCGGAATCGTGGGAGAATGACTATATTTGTATCATAGCAAAACGCCGGTCGTCTAATCGAATGAGATATTCAGTCGCCATAATCCTGTTTTTCTTCGGATTGTCTGTTCACGGTCAAACGCCCCGTCCGGAAGGCAGATACGGTCTTTCGTTCCATGCTTACGAAAAGAACAAGGACGAGAGGACCGTGCTGACCATTCCGGGGGATGGCCGTACACTTCGTTTCCGGGACTATCTTTCCGTCGGGTTCGATCTGAAAATACGCGGGGAGACGGAACATTTCGGGTATGTATGCCGGATTGTTCTGGGTGGTGAGACTAGTGTGGACCTGTTGTTGAGCAATCCTTTCGACGGAATTCCGGAGTTGTGTCTGATCGGCGACAACCGTTTGCTGGGAAATATTGACGCGCTGCGGGAAAAATTGGATAGCTGGAACCGTCTCCTGCTCGAAATCCGTGCCGAAGGGGATGTTTTTGCCGTGACTGTCAACGGCCTCGGCATGGGAGAGTCTCTGCCATTGCCTTCCGGCCGAGAGGTGAACATCTGCTTCGGTGCCGTCGATCTGACGGGATTTTCCACGACCGATGTGGCTCCTTTCGTTCTGCGGAATCTGACTGTCGGTTTTTCGCCCGGAGAGGTTTCCTATTCCTGGCCGTTGGATGTGCCCGATCGCAGGGGTGTCGTCGAGTCCCTCGAAGGAGGTATGTCCGCATCCGTAATCCGTCCTTATTGGCAGGTGTTCGACCATATGCGGTGGAAAAGGATCGGGAAGGCGGCTTTCGGTTCGAAAACTTTCATCGTGCCTGAGCGGGACGAAAGAGCCGTTCTGTTCGTTTCGAAAGATGTGGTGCGGCGTTTCGATCTGCTGACCCGGAAACAGACGGATTTTCCCTTTTCGCCCGGGCTCCCGGTGGAAAATATGGCCAATCAGTTCGTCTGCGATCCCGTGAAGGGGGATTTGCTTCTGTACGATTTCGAAGGTGCGTTGCCGGAAGGAATCTCCCGGTTCGATTTCTCGGCCGGGCGTTGGTCGGTGCCCCTGCGGAAGGCGATGGAGTCGGGTTGCCAGCACCACAACAGCTTCTTTTCCCCTGTCGATACCTCCCTGATTCAACTTTTCGGGTACGGATATCACCGGTACCTCTCCGTGATGAATCGTATCACTTCACGAGGAGAGGTGCGGACCGATTCGCTTTCGGGAATAATTCCTCCCCGGTATCTGAGTGCGGTGGGAATTGCCGATACGATGGTCTACATCTACGGAGGCATGGGGAACGAGAAAGGGTTCCAGGAGTATGGAACACAGGTTTTCCGTGATCTGTATGCTATGGATCTGCGGGACTATTCCGTTCGCAAATGCTGGGATCTTCCTTCGAAGACCTCCTCCGAGGTGGCGGCTTCCCGGCTGATCGTCGGACCGGAAGGGAAAGAGGCATATGCCCTTTTTTTCGATCCCGGCCGGTTCGTGTCCCGGCTGCAGTTGAAACGGATCGGCCTGGCGGACGGGGAGACCGTCTCTCTCGGGGATACGATACCCTTTGTCTTTCATGACGTGCATTCGGATGCCACGCTGTTGTGCGACACGGTAGGACAGCGGCTGTTTGCCGTGACGATGCATCGGATCGCCGACCGCTCCTATGAGGCGAATCTCTATTCGATCGACTTGCCTCTTTTGGAGGCGTTGCCGCAGGAAGAGGCAGGTCGTACGTGGATATGGGTGCTGATCGGATGTGCCGCTGCGGCCGGCGGAGCGGCATGTTGGGCGGTCCGCCGGCGGATTTTCGGAAGAAGGGAAGAAACGGTCCGTGCCCCCGGCCCCGTTCCTTATGTGCAAGGACAGTCTTTGCAGGAACCTGCGGTCCAGTCCTGTCCGCTTCCGACGGGTATTCATCTGTTGGGCGGATTCCGGGTGACGGACCGTCAGGGAGAGGATATTTCCGGCGAATTCACTCCGATGATGAAACGGTTGCTTTCGCTGATCGTACTTTACACGGCGGACGGAAAGGGAATTTCGAACGCCCGGCTGCGGGAAAGCCTGTGGCCTGACAAATCCGAGGAGAGTTCCCAGAATAACCGCAGTGTCAATATCCGGAAAATCCGGTTGCTTCTTGAAGGGGTCGGGAATTTCGAAATCGCGTCGGACAACGGCTGCTGGAAGATACTCCTCCACGGGGACTCCTATTGCGACTATCTGTATGCCATGCATTGTCTGGCCGGGAGCCGGGAGGATGGTCCGCTTTCCGCTCCGTTGCTGGAACTGGCGGCCCGGGGGCAGCTCCTGCCCGACCAGTCGTACGACTGGCTGGACGGTTTCAAGGCGGCTTATTCCGATGCCATGATCGCTCTTCTCTCCCGTTGGCGTGAACGGATCGTGGCTGCGGATGACTACCGGATGCAGATTTTGCTCTCCGAACGTATCCTGCAGTTCGATTCGCTGGACGAGGAATCCGTGAGAGTGAAATGCCATGCTCTGGTGGCGCTTCGGCGAATCGGGGCAGCAAAAAGTGCGTTCGACAATTTTGTCCGGGAATATCTGCAGGTGATGGGCGAACACTTCCCGACAGAGTTCGATTCATTCGTCCGTTAGCCCTCCCCGGATTTTGCATTCCGGAGGATTCATCGGTTTTATTTTGTTTCGGTTAAGGGGATCGTTAATATTTTATTAAGGGTTGTCCTCTATTTTTGTTGATACGGGCCTGTCCCGAGAGAGTGCATTGACAAACTAATTCCGAACTTATGAGAAAACTGCTTTTGCTGTCGCTTCTGTTGGGCGCGTGGGCCGGATGCGGGGACCGGCCGGAGGCCCTGGTGGATTACGTCGATCCGTTTATCGGAACGGGAGGACACGGACATACGTTTCCCGGAGCCGTCGTTCCCCACGGTATGGTCCAACTCAGCCCGGATACGCGGATGGAGGGGTGGGACGCCTGTTCGGGCTACCACTATTCCGATTCCGTCATCATCGGGTTCTCGCACACCCACCTCAGCGGGACCGGGATCGGGGATTACGGCGATATTCTGCTGATGCCTGTCGTGGGGAATGTCGCCCTGGACCGGGGTGAGGATTCCGTAGCCGGTTACCGCTCCCGTTTTTCGCACGAGAGGGAGAGTGCTTCGCCCGGCTACTATTCGGTCGTACTCGATGATTACGGGGTCCGGGCCGAATTGACGGCTTCCGTGCGCGCGGGTATGCACCGCTACACTTTTCCTGCATCGGATTCGGCAGCCGTCGTGGTCGATCTTTCCCACACGCTCCAGTTTCACGAAAATCTCGATCTGGAACTCCGCGTGCTCGGTCCGACCGAGATCGAAGGGGTGAAACGGACCTGCGGCTGGGCCAAGGATCAGCCCGTTTATTTCTATGCCGTGTTTTCCCGGCCGTTCGAGGCGGAACTGTTCGCCGGCGGGCGCCGTGTTTCCGGCGATTCCGTTTCGGGACCGGGTGTGAAGGCCCGGCTCGGGTTCGGCGATACCGGAGGTTGTCCGGTATTGGTCAAGGTGGGCATTTCGGCGGTGGACTGCCGCGGGGCCCGCGGCAATGCCGAGGCGGAGATTCCCGGCTGGGATTTCGACAAGGTGGCGGCACAGGCTGCCGACCGTTGGGAGGAATGTCTCAGGGCGATCGAAGTGACCTCTCCGGACGAGGTTTCGAAACGGATTTTCTATACGGGGCTTTATCATGCCCGGATCAGTCCCGGCACCTATGTCGATGTGGACGGCCGTTACCGTGGGCAGGATCGCCGGATTCACCGTTCCGAGAAGGGTGAATACTACACGGTTTTCTCTCTGTGGGATACGTTTCGGGCCCTGCATCCCTTGTTGAACATCATCGATCCCTCCCGGAACGAGGCTTTCGTCCGTACACTGATCGAAAAGGCCGACGAAGGCGGTTTCCTGCCCATGTGGGATCTGGCATCGAACTATACCGGCACGATGATCGGTTACCATGCGGTTTCGGTCATTGCCGAGGCCTATTTGAAAGGACTGAGGGGGTTCGATGCGGAGAAGGCTTTCGCCGCCTGTGTCAAATCATCGCAGTATCACCCGGTGACCGTAGAGAATCTCGACGGGGATGTCAATACCGGTAGCCTGATGCCAATAGGAAAACTATACAAGGATTCGATCGGTTGGGTGCCCTGCGACCGCGACAACGAGTCGGTGGCCAAGGGGTTGGAATATGCATACAACGACTGGTGCATCGCCCGGTTCGCCGAAGCGCTGGGCAAGGAAAAAGAGGCTGCGGAGTTTACGCGGAAGGCTTCGTATTACAGGAACTATTTCGATCCTTCGGTGGGATTCATGCGGGGCAAACGGCTTGACGGAAGCTGGAACGCTCCTTTCGACCCCCGGGCCTCGAATCACCGCAAAGACGATTATTGCGAGGGCAATGCATGGCAGTGGTCGTGGTACGTGATGCACGACGTGGACGGTCTCGTGGCTCTGCATGGGGGAAAAGAGGCGTTTACCGCGAAGCTCGACTCCCTTTTCACGGTCTCTTCCGAGTTGGCCGGGGACCGGATCTCCAGCGATATCTCCGGGTTGATCGGGCAATATGCCCACGGCAATGAACCGAGCCACCACATCACGCACCTCTATAACTATGTGGGCGAGCCGTGGAAGACCCAGCGTCTGGTTGATTCGATCCTCCGCAACCTCTATTTCGCCGATCCGAACGGATTGGCCGGGAACGAGGACTGCGGGCAGATGTCGGCCTGGTATATCCTCAATGCGATGGGCTTCTATTCGGTGGCTCCGGCCAGCGGTGTCTATTCGCTCGGCCGGCCGATCTTCGACCGGGTGCGCATCCGGCTGCCGGAAGGCCGGAGTTTCGAAATCGTCACCCGTAACAATTCCCGCGGCAACAAATATATCCAGCGGGTCGTGCTGAACGGCGAGCCGATGGATACGCCTTTCTTCACGCACCGGACCCTGATGAACGGAGGCGTGATGGAGATCGAGATGGGGCCCGAACCCAACGAGGGATTCCGGGGCGAACCGATAGCTGCCGATACGCTCTGAAATGTTCCGACGATATGTTTCATCCGATAAAACACTATTATTATGAAGTATGGAATGAGATGGGCGGGAGTTCTGCTCCTGTTTGCACTGGCGGTACCGGCCGGTGCACAGAACGAAGTGGTCAAAACCCGGTTGACCAACAAGGAGTATCATGCGGTTTATACCCCCTCCTTTTCGATCGACGGGGCACATAAACCGGTCCGCAACGTTATCCTGATGATCGGGGACGGGATGGGGCTGGCGCATGCCTCGGCCGGCATGTATATGAATCAGGGGGCGCTGACCCTCACCAATCTGAAGACGATCGGTCTGGTGCGTACGCAGTCGGCCAGCCACTTTACGACCGATTCGGCCGCTTCCGGTACGGCCTATGCTACGGGGAAGAAGACCCGGAACGGTGCGATCGGAGTGGACAAGGAAGGGAAGGTGCTGGAAAACATCACCGAAAAACTCTCGGAGAAAGGATTCGCCACAGGTGTGCTGACGACGGATAATATGGACGGAGCCACCCCTGCCTCGTTTTATGCCCATCAGCCCGAGCGGGGGATGTCCGACGAAATATGGAGCGATCTTCCGGATTGCAAACTGACGTTTTTCGGGGGCGGAAGCCGCGAATTGATGGAGAAAAAAGGCGTGGAGAAGAGACTCGAAAAAGCCGGATTTACCCTTGTGGAGAGCGTTGCCGACCGGAATGCTGCGACGGCCGCACGTCTGGGAGTACTGCCTCCTGCCGCCAAAACCGCTTCCGTCAATGAGAACCGGGGCGATTTTCTGCCTGTGACGACTGCTTTTGCCCTGGATTATCTTTCGAAACGCAGTGACAAGGGATTTTTCCTGATGGTAGAGGGTGCCCGTATCGACAAGAGCGCTCATAACAACGATTTCAAGGGTGTAGTGGGGGAAGTGCTGGATTTCGATCAGGCCGTCGAAGCTGCTATCCGTTTTGCCGAAAAGGACGGTCATACGCTGGTAATCATATCCGCCGATCATGAAACGGGTGCTCTTTCGCTTGGAAACGGACATATCGCCGATGGCAAATTGACCGGCAATTTCTCGACGAAAGGCCATACTTCGATTATGGTGCCTCTGTATGCCTATGGTCCGTGGTCGGACCTCTTTACCGGGGTGCAGGAGAATAGCGATGTGTCCAATAAAATCTACGAATTGCTGACGAAGGGCAATTAGATTGCCCGGTGTCTTGATGCCGGTTCCGGCAGACCGGAAGGACGAAACGACGGACGACAGTTTCCGTTATTGACGATTCACCCCGCAACGAAATTTCGTTGCGGGGTGAATCGCTATTGTGTGGGACTTGTTACGAACTCCCTGTTTCCGGATTTCGCTATAATTGATCGAATACCTCGGACCGGGGCCGGTTTTCCGGGGCGGCTCCGAATTCGAAGTTGGGTTCCGGGCCCATGACGAAGATCAGTTCCCCACCCTGCATGATGTCGGCGTAGGTGATGTAGCTCTTCGCGTAGTCCCGGCCGTTGAGCGTTACGCTCCGGATGTATTTGTTCTCCGGCAGGTTGTTTTCGGCGCGGACCGTGAACTTCTTTCCTTCGGGCAGGGCGATCTCCGCACGGTCCATCTGCGGGGAGCCGAACACGAATAGGCCGCTGCAGGGATTGACCTGGTAGAATCCCATCGCGGAGAGGATGTACCAGGCCGACATCTGCCCGCAGTCTTCGTTGCCGATGATTCCCGAAGGGGTTGCCAGATAGAATTCGTCCATGATGCGGCGGGCCTTCTCGGCGGCTTTCCATTGCTGTCCGGCGAAAGCGTACAGATAGATGGTGTGGTGGCTCGGTTCGTTGCCGTGGGCATACTGTCCGATCAGTCCCGAAATGTCCATCGAAGCCTCTTCGCCCATCTCTCCCTCGGCGATGAACAGGCTGTCGAGCTGACGGCAGAACGCCTCGTCGCCGCCCATCATCCGGATCAGCAGTTCCGGGTGCTGCGGGGCGAAGAACGTGTACTGCCAGCCGTTGCCCTCGCAGAAATCGCCCTTGCCGTGGATGGATCGGAAAGGGTCGTAAGGGGTTTTCCACGTGCCGTCGCTCAGTTTCGGCCGGGCCAGACGCAGAGCGGTGTCGATGTAGCGGGCGAAGTGGTCGCCCCGTTCGGAGAAGGTTTCGTAATCGGCGTTTTTGCCCAGTTTCCGGGCCATCCGGGAGATTCCCCAGTCGGCGACGGCGTACTCCATGCCGTAGGAGACCGATTCGAACTCCTTGTCCGCCGGAATGTAGCCCGATTCCATCACGTAGGGGATTCCCCGCTGGTCGGGATGTGTGGCCGTGGCGCGGACTGCCTCGAACGCCTTTTCGGGATCGAATCCCCCGATACCTTTCAGATAGGCGTCGCAGATCACCTGTACGGCGCTGTATCCCGGCATGCAGTAGGTGTCGGTGCCCCACAGTCCCCAGATCGGCAGGCGTCCGTGCTGGTCGTAGACCGAAAGCATCGAACGTACGAAGTCGCCGACCTTGTCGGAATGGATGACGGTGAAGAGGGGGTTGAGCGCCCGGTAGGTATCCCACAGAGAGAGGGTCGAATAGTTGACGAAATCCGGATCACGGCGCACCCGGTCGTCCATGCCGCGGTAGGAGCCGTCCGCATCGCAGCAGAGCATCGGGGCGACGGCGGCATGGTACATGGCCGTATAGAAGATTTTCTTCTTGACCGTGTCGGGGGTCTCCACCCGGATTTTGGCGAGTTCCCGTTCCCATGCGTCGTGTCCTTCGCGGACGATCCGGTCGAAATCCCAGTGGGGAATTTCAGCGGCGAGATTGGCCGCTGCACCCTCGCAGCCGACAGGCGAGATGCCTACCTTCAACGTCACGGGTTTGGAGTCGGGGGCGAAGGTGACGACGCCTTTGATCTTGCCTTCGGCCTGCGTTCCTTCCACCTTCCGGTCGTTGTCGAACAGCTCGAGCGAGAGGATCGGACGGTCGGTCTCCAGCCGGAAATAGACCCTGCGGCGGGGAGCCCATCCCTTCGTGTAACGGTAACCTTCGATCGTACGGTCGTCCACCAGCCGCATGCCTGTCGAATCGGCCTTGCAGCGGTTGCCTTCGAGCAGGTCGATCATCAGGCGGGGCGTCTCACCCACAGGGTAGGTGTAACGGTGCATGCCGGCCCGGGCCGTGGCGGTCAGTTCGGCCCGCACGCCGTTGTCCATCAGCAGCGAGTAGTAGTCGGGTCGCACCGTTTCGTTGTCGTGGCTGTACGTGGTGGCATATCCTCCGCCCAGGTCGTTCTGTTCGCCCCGGCGGATGCGGACGTCGCCGGTGTAGGGCATCAGCAGGATGTCGCCCAGATCGCCCACGCCCGTGCCGTTGAGGTGCGTGTGCGAAAATCCTGCGACGATGCTGTCGCTGTAATGATATCCGGAACACCAGTCCCAGCCTTTGAAGATGTTGTTGGGGCCCAACTGGACCATGCCGAACGGAACGCTGGCACCCACGAACACGTGCCCGTGGAAATCGGAGCCGATATAGGGGTCTACGTAATCGACCAGCCGTGTCTGCGTCCGGTCGTGGGTGCAGGCCGCGAGGACGCAAGTTGCGAGAATCGGAAAAATGGTTGTACGTTTCATCGTTTGTTATTGGTTTTTTTGGGGTAATATCCGGCAAGATACGAAAAAAAGCGTTATCCTCTCTTTTTCATCCGTATGGCCGGCGATTCCGTTCGGCCTTTCCTCTTTTCGGACGATTGTCGGTCCGGTTCGGGGGATCGGCCGGGCGGATATCCTGTGCGGAGAGGTCGCCGGCGCGTAAATCGGATACGGCAGGCTGAAACTCAGCCTGCCGTACTTGTAACTGCGCGGGAAGGAATCCGTTAATCCGTCATGGGAATGCTGTAAATATGCCATCCCAGGGTAGTGTTCTGTTTGGCGGAGGTGGCGGAGGTGGCGGAATTGATGCTTACCTGTGTCCAGCCGCTGCCGCTCGTGCGGGGATCGCATGCCGTGTTGGCGATGTCGAGTTTGTACTGGGCTTTTTTGTCGGCCAGAGCGGACCAGGAACCCTTGTTCAGGGTGGCTTCCGTCAGTTGGTTGGCGTTGCCGGGACGTCCGGCGTAACCGGGGTTGCGCGTCCAGGTGCGTCCTCTGTTCCAGCCGCGCTCCAGTTTGCTGGCTGCGGCCGGATTCGAACTGTATTTGCCCGAGTAGCTGTCGATATCGGTCTCCCCCGGTTTCAGTTTCGAGGCATCCAGAACGTTGGGTACACCCACCCGGTCGATCTCCGTCCAGGAAGGAACGGACGGGGACCCCGTGTTTTTCATCAGCACGAACGGGGCGTTCCCTTTCGAACCCAGCACGGGCATCGAACTCGGATTGTACTCTTTATAGTAGGAATACCGGGTCTTGTCGAACTTGTCAGGCATGGCGGTCGCCGTTTCTGAAACGATGACCAGCGTTTCCCCGGGAGAGAGCGCACGCGGGAAGTCGTTCGCGTTCTCGAAAGTCAGTTTGGCGACGGAGGTAATCAGATCGGTGTTGCTGTCATGGAACAGCAGGACGAGCATGTACTGCGTGAGGTCGAGGGGGGAACCTGTCGGATTGTACAGTTCCACGGCGTTGATCGACTGGCCGTCTGCCGCTACTCCGTGTACGGCTTCCGATAGGAAGAGGTCCTGTGTGTCGTCCGGAACGAAGAAGATCACTTCCGTGCCGTCGAATCGCGTACCCTTGTCCGGCAGCGAGAAATCCGCATTGGTCCGGGGCGTGAGCCGGGGAGTTTTTCCCGTAGCCGTGACGATGCCTGCGACCGAGCCGGCAGCCGGCGGGACATGGTTGGTCCGGCGGACCGAGCCGGGAGCCGTGTAAACGGAAAGCTGCGATCCTTCGCTGTCGGTGAAGAGCGTGTTTTCCGAGAAGGTTTTCGAAGCATCGTTTTCCGCCGATTGTATGTTTGTTACCTGGACCAGCATGGATTCGTAGGTGTCGTCCTTTGTCAACTGAGCCAGGGTCAGTTGAACGGGGTTGACTTCCTGCGGATTACCGTTTTTGACAATCTGGGCGGGATCGACTCCGGTGATTCTGAACGGCTGTCCGGCCGAAACGGTCGTTCCCTTCAGGTTCAGTGTGAAATTCTGGCCCGCCGCCATGCCGTGCGGGGCGGTGAATTCTATCATCACACCCCGTTCGGCATCCTGTACATAGGCTGTCCGGTCGTCGAAGTTGGCATCGCTTCCGTCCGACACGACGGTTGCAGTCATTTCGATGTCGTCCGGAACCGTACCTTCATCCATGTCACGTACTTCCGGAACCGAAAATTGGGGAGTGGGAGGCGTACAGCGGTCTTCCGTCAGATGGGCGTAGCTGGACGGGTTGACCGGAAGCAATACCCGTTTTCCGTCCACCAGCGACACGATACCTTCTATATATCCGTAATCGGCGGGTACGGTCGATGAAGCGAAACCGGCGGAACCATACGTATAGACGGAGAAGCGGCGTCCGTATTCCGTCTCGAAGTTGAGTTTGCCCGAAAAGGGCTTGTTCTGGTCGGAGAGGGTTACCTGGGCCTGGTCGATCCGGACGAACATGGATTCGTAGTCGGACAGTTCGTTCGCCTTAATAGGTGTGGACTCGGGATTGTCGCCGGAGGAGAGGTGCACGATGTTTTCGGAGGAGAGTCCGGAGAGGAGGTACAGGCCGTCGTCGTTGACTTCGACCGAGGCATTCCGGACGTTGATCTGCAACCGGTCGCCGCGCGCATAGGCCGCACCGTCCATGGCGATACATATTCCGCGGCAGGAGTTGTCCTGTACAAAAAAACATCCCGGCGGCAGATTGTTCGCTGCGGGATCGGAAATAACCGTCGCCGTTACGGCGATATCATCGGATAATAGAGTACCCGCCGGAATCTTTCTCAATTCGCTGAGGGATATCCGGCCGCTGCCGAAATCCGGTTCGACAGCCGCCCCGTCGTCTTCGGACAGGCACCCCGGCAGGGAGCAGGAAAAGGCGACAGACAGTACACAGAACCATGCTTTCAAAATATTCTTCATTGTACGGTTTTGAGTTTAAAGAACAATTGAAAGGCAGTCCTTTTCGTATGTTGTATCCGGGAATCGAAACAAAGATAATATATATTTATTAATATACAACTTCTCAGAGATGTTTTTAAAAATAAATTAAAGAGAAGAGGATATTTTACATATTCTTAATATTAAAATTCTTTAATTAAGGAAAGTATTAATGTTTTGTTAAGGGGACGAAGGTATATTTGCTTTCGAAATTCGACGGGTAATGCCCTCGGATGCGTGTTCTTTGTAAAGGTCGTGACTTTTCGTGTCGTTGATTCCGGGATCGAATCTGCATGAAGCGAAAACTAAACCTGTTATAAAGAATATGAATATGAGAAATCTTGTCCTGAGTTTCCTTTTCATGGTCGTGGGGTTGTGGGCGGCTGCCCAGTCCCGGGTCCTGACGGGAAAAGTGCTGGATGACCAGGACGGCAAGCCGATCCCCGGCGTGACCGTCCAGGCGACCGGTTACAGCGGAACCGGCAACGCGAAGGTGATCGGTACTTCTACCGACATGAAGGGTGCTTTCACCCTGAATGTTCCCTCCGGTTTCACCTCCCTTACCTTCACTTTTATCGGTATGGAACCTCAGACGGTTCTGATCGGGGAGAAGAGGAGTTTTACAGTGAGGCTCAAAGCCGCTTCGACCCAGGTGGAAGAGGTGGTAGTCACGGCCCTGGGCCTTACCCGTGAGGCGAAAGCCCTGAGTTATTCCCGACAGGGGGTGGATGCCGATGCGTTGAGCGAGAACAAAAGTTCCAATTTCATCGCTTCGCTGGCCGGTAAGGTGGCCGGTGTCAATATCGTGCCGCCGGGTGTGAGCAACGGTACGGCCCGTATCGTGATCCGGGGCACCAACTCGCTCACGGGGAACGCGCAGCCTCTTTTCGTGGTCGACGGTATGATTATCGAAAATCAGCCGGGCGACGAAGATGTGACCGTTTCCGGTGCAGGTGCCCTCGATTACGGGAACCCCGTTTCCGACATCAGTCCCGACGATATCGCCAATATCGAGATCCTGAAAGGTCCCAATGCTGCCGCTCTGTACGGGTCGCGTGCCTCGCAGGGTGTGGTACTCATCACTACCAAACGGGCCGATTCGTTCGATAAGATCCGTGTGACTTTCAACGGCAGCTATCAGTTCGAGGCCATTTCGCAGTATCCCGAGTATCAGAACGCCTACGGAACGGGCGAAAACAGTTTCAAACTCGGGAGTTCCGCCACGCTGCCCGTTCAGACGGACGATGCGCTTCCCAATCTCAGCCTGTTGGCGGCGGGAAGCAAACGGCGCAGCTGGGGAGCCCCGATGTGGGGGCAGCGGATCATCGGATTCGACGGACGGGAGACCCTGGAGTTGCCCCAGCCCGATAACGTGCGCGATTTCTACGACGTGGCGACCCGCATATCCAATTCGATCGCCGTGGAAGGTGGTTCGAAACAGAATAACTTCCGCGTGTCCTATACCAACAGTTTCGGCAACAGTGTGGTGCACGGTATCAACCGCAACGACCGGAATGCCCTCAATGTGCGGGTGTTCAATACCGTAGCCAAATGGGTGACCCTCGATACGAAGGTGACCTATTCCCGCGAACAGGTCAAGAACCGGCAGTACATGAACGGTTCCGACCGTAATCCGATTTATGCCTTTACCACCCTGCCGCGCGATCTGTCGATCGACATGTTGAAAAACTACAAGGATGCCGAGGGAAATGAAACGATACCCATCGGCGAACGCGGATACAACCCCTACTGGAACATTTATGAGAACACGAACAAGGATGTCCGCGATCGGGTGAACGGTTCGATGAACCTGGAGTTGAAATTCACTTCCTACCTGAAATTCATGGGCAAGTTCGGTATGGATGCCTATTGGTGGAACGGGACGGAGTTCAATAATCTCGGTGCCCTGCGTGACCCGCTCGGGAGCATGAAGAATTTCAACACGAACTATGTGTCAACCAACCTCGAAGGGTTGTTGGTCTTCAACAAAACGTTCTGGAACAAATTGTCGGTCAATGCCATGGCCGGAATGAGCCGCTATTCGCGCAATTCGGAACGCCGGACGCAGTCGATCACTACGCTGTTGATGCCGGGTTTCGATAATATCTCCAATTCGGGCGAGTTTCCCACCGTCGGGCAGACCCGTTCGGCAAAGAAAATCCGGTCGGTGTACGGTTCCGTATCGCTGGGTTTCAATAACTACCTGTTCGTGGACGTGACCGCACGCAACGACTGGTCGTCTACCCTCCCGATCGAGAACTGCTCCTATTTCTATCCTTCGTTCGGCGGGTCATTCATCTTCTCCGAGGCGTTCCGCATCTCTCCCAAGGTGCTTTCATTCGGTAAGATACGTGCTTCGTACGCCTATGCCGGTGCCGATACCGACCCCTACCGTATCAGTCAGACCTATCCGTTGACCGGCATTTACAACGGCGGACCTTTGCAGACGATCGGTACGACGCTGAACAATGCCGACCTGAAGCCCGAGCAGAACCGCTCTTTCGAAGCCGGTGCCGATCTCCGTTTCCTTTCCAACCGGTTGTCGCTGGACGTCACCTACTACGATTCCAAGGCCATTAACCTGATCACGAGTGTAATGCTCCCCTACTCGAGCGGATATACGCGAAAATACCTCAATACGGGTAAGATTCGTAACTGGGGTTGGGAGGTGATCCTCTCCGGTACTCCGATCCGTACCAAGATTTTCTCTTGGGAGGCCACCGTGAATTGGGCAAAGAACAATTCCCGTGTACTGAAGGTGGTGCCGGGCAATCCCAATCTGACGCTCACCACATGGTTCGGACGGCTCAATGTCAATCTGGAGGAGGGGATGCCTTACGGAGTGCTGCGCGGACGCGCATGGAAACGGGATGAGTACGGCCGCAAGCTGGTCGATTCCAAGGGGCTCCCGATCGCTACGGGCAGCGATGCTTATCTGGGTACGGCTACGCCCAAGTGGACGGGCAGTTTTTCCAGTTCTTTCAAGATCAAGGATTTTACTGTCAGCTTCATGCTCGACGGTCGGATCGGCGGGACGATGTTTTCGGGGACCTATCGGCGCGGTACGATTGCCGGAGTGCTGGCCAATACGCTCGAAGGCCGCGAAGAGTGGTATGTCAGCAATGTGATTTACGGGGAGGACGACGACAACCTGACGGGCGGCCTGCAGTTCGACGACGTCTATTACGAGGACGGTACGCCCAGTCATAAATACGTGAAACCTACCAACGGCACTTTTTCCAACATTGACGAAATGCAGTGTTTCGACGCCTCTTTCATTAAATTGCGCGAAGTGGCGATCGGCTACAGCATGCCGCGTAAATTGCTGAAAAATACGCCGTTCGGATCGGTTCGCGTGTCGCTGGTCGGCCGGAATCTTGGAATTCTCTACCAGAATACCCCCAAGGGAATCGATCCCGAGGCGATGACCACTTCGGGCAACGGACAGGGGATCGAATACGGTTCCATACCTCCGGTCACCTCTTTCGGTTTCGATGTGAAAATCACTTTCTAAAAAAAGACTATGAAACGAATCAAGATATTTGTCATCATGCTGATCGCGGGCGTGCTCGGGGGGGGCTGTACCCGGAATTTCGAGGAGACCAACCGGAATCCCAATTCGCCCGATCAGCTCAATCCGGAATACCTGTTCAATTCCAGTGTCTATTATACCCTGAACGCTTTCAGTGGGGAGATGAAGAAGCGGCTTTTGGGAAATTACTGTCATTATTACTGGGGCTCCAGCGACCAGATGGGTCGTTACGGCAATTTTCCCAGTTCAAACGACACCTACTGGCGAAGGGCCTATAACGAGGCGCTTTTCCCTGTGCGCTATATCCAGGACCGGAAGACGGGCGACGCTTCGTACCGCAACCGGCTCATCATCGCCCGGATATGGGAGAACTATATCTTTTCACAGATCGTTTCGATCTGGGGAAACGTGCCCAAAACCCATGCGCTGAAGGCTTCGCAGAAAGTGCCTTATGACCGTGAGGAATATATCTATTACGAACTGCTCGACGATTTGAAGGCCTGTGCCGAGGGGCTGGATCTTTCCGGGGACAGGTATCAGAATGATCCGGTGTACCCTTCGTCGGACAAGTCGAGCGATCTGCTCAAGTGGAAAAAATTCGCCAATTCGTTGCGCTTCCGGCTGGCGGTCCGTATCTCCAACGATGCGCCGAATGGCAATCCGCAGAAAGCCAGGGCCGTGATTTCCGAACTGATGGAAGACGAGTCGGCGATGATCTCGGGCGCCGAGGATAACTGCGTGGTGAAATGGGGGTCGACATCCGCTACCCGCAACTATTTTTACGACTATATGATCGTGGAGCGGGAAGCCAACAAGGACAAGCTGAACACGGCCGGCGAGTCGATACTTCAACATATGGCGCCGTATGGTGATCCGCGTATTCCGAAATTCTTCACGGAGGCCAATCCGCTTCAGATGCCGGCCGGTTTCGTGTGGGCTCCCTACTGGGGAGAACCCAAAAACTCGAGCACGCCCCCGGGCGTGACGATCAATCCCAATCCGCACAGCGGGAAGACTTCCGAAGACTATTCGATGATGCAGGACGCCTTTTTCGTGGCCGACTATGCCGAGGTGCTTTTCTGTTATGCCGAAATGTGCCTGCTCAAATGCGAGGCTGTCTACCGGGGACTGACCGACCGGGGAAACACGGCCGAGAGCTATTACAACGCGGGGATCGAGGCTTCCATGGCCCAGTATGGCGTGACGGCCTCCGAAACGGCTGACTATCTCCGGGTGCCCGGCATTGCATGGGGTACGCTCTCCGACTTGTCGGAAGGCGAAACGAAATATCAGGATTGGCTGGGCATTACCTCTTCGGCTATCAAGGCGGACGACCCCGATCCGGTTTATCGTCAGATCGTGATGCAGCAGTACATAGCCCTGTTTTATCAGTCTCTCGAGGCCTGGACGCTGATCCGCCGTACCCAGGTGCTCGAATTTCCGCCCCATCTGAGTCCGGACACGGGGAACGGTGCAGTGACCCCGACAGGAAAGACCTTCGCCTATATTCCGCAGCGGCTGGTATATCCGGACAACGAGACGCTGAATAACAACGATGAGTTGCAGAAGGCGATCGGATGGATGGACGGCGGCGACAGGATGTCCACCAAACTGTGGTTCGCCAAACCGACGAAGGAGAACCCTTATTTGTAACGCTTTTCGCAAAACCTATCAAATTCGAAAGTTTATGAAAAACAGCTGTGTATTATTGCTTGGGACGGTGTTGGCAGGAGCGGTGTTCGTCTCCTGCGACAAGGACGAATACCTGCCGCCCGACAAGAACAAATACATTTACGACATTCCCCAGATCACGCTGACCGAAAGCGCCCGGGTAGGGGCTTACTATACGAATATCGCCACGACCTACTGGAGGAAGGACGGTGCTCCGCAGTACACGGGAACCCCGGTGTTGGGGGAATACACCTCTCTGACCGAAAGCGTGATGGAACAACATGTGGAGTGGGCCGATGAGGCCGGCCTGGACTATTTCGTGTTCGGCTGGAACGCCGGGTCCACGGACGATGCCCTGTTGTCGCTTTTCGCCTCGAAACGCGCCGCGGACGGAGTGAGAATGGTGGTGAATTTCAATACTTCGCATTTGGGTATAAGCAACGACCAGCCGTTGCAGAGCGATGAGAAACTGACCCAAATGCGCACCGAATTCACCGAAAAGATGTTGCCACTGTTCCAGAGCGATGCCTATTTTCGGGTGGGGGACCGTCCCGTCGTGTTGATTTCGCCCGTCAATCTCTCTTCGGCAGCCCTCAACAGCATCGACTATTCGCAGGTGCTTCCCGCGCTGCGCGACGAGATGGCGGCCTACGGCATAGACCTTTACATCATCGGTGAGTTCACCAACGGCTGGACGGCTCCGGTCAACTATCCCCGGAACAATCTGGCTCCCTTCGACGGAATTACGTTGAAGGACTGGTCGACTAATGACTATGACCGCCGGTTCGGTTATTTCAGTTTCATCGACCTGAACTGGCAGAACTGGACGCGTTTCCTCTCTCCTTTGGGAACCGATTTCGTGCCCTGCGTCTTCCCGTCGTACGATGACAAAGTCTATTCGCCTACCAGCACCGACTACACTTTCGGCAAGGGAGGTTCGACGGAGGATTATGTCACCAACTGTAACCTGGCCAAAAAGAACATGGGGCCGCAGCGGCTGATTCTGCTCAACTCCTGGAACAATTTCCAGAAAGGGACGAATCTGGAACCGACAACGGAGAACAAGTCCGCCTACCTGGGCGTTACGCGTGCCCAGTTCATAGTGGAATAGAGAAAAACGGACGGCATCGCCGGACAGAGGGCGGTGTCGTCCCGTTTTCGTATATTAACCGAAGATTTTATGTATTCAATCCTTTCGAATCGAAAAAAGATGAACAGATTTTTGCCGTTGTTGCTGCTTGCGCTCTTTGTCTGCACGGGTGTGCATTGCCAAAGGAGCGAGGCTCCGGACGGAGCCGGGGGAAGAACGGAGGGGAGCCCGTCCGAACCGTTTTTCTTCATTCAGTTGAGCGATCCGCAGTTCGGGTTTATGGACGCCAATCAGAGCTATACGGCCGAGGCGGAGCTGATGGAGCGGGCTGTGGGTATCATCAACCGACTCCGTCCCGATTTCGTCGTGGTGACGGGTGACATGGTCAATGCCTCGAAAAGCACCGATCAGGTCGCGGCTTTCAAACGGTCGATGGCCGGTATCGACCGGAAAATACCGGTTTACGTTATTCCCGGGAACCACGATATCAGCAAGACGACCGATCCGGCCCAGTTGGAAGCCTATGCGAAAAACTATGGACAGGACCGTTTCAGCTTCGATCACAAAGGATGCCGTTTCGTGGGGATCAACTCCTGTGTGATCCGGGAAGAGAATCCCGATCTGGAGCCGGAACAGTACGAATGGCTCGAAAACAAGCTGGCCGAAGCGGAAGATGCGCGGTTCCGGTTCGTCTTCTCGCATTACAGTTTCTTTCTGAAAACGCCCGATGAAGCGGACAAATATTCGAATATTCCGCTCTCGGTCCGGGGTAAATACCTCGATCTTTTCCATCGTTACAGGGTGGCGGCAGTCTTTGCGGGACACCTGCATGACGTCTCTTACGGTGAAGACCGCGGAATGAAGATGGTGACGGCCGGAGCGCTCGGCAAGGCGCTCGGCAAGGGGTTTCACGGGATGAATCTGGTAAAGGTCTATCCTGACCGGTTTACCTACGAGTATATCGCCCTGGACCGTTTCCCCGATAAAGTAACTTTCTGACCGCGATGGGACGAATAGGATGGCGTGCCGGGTTGCTGTGGCTCGGTGTGCTGGTGCTGCCGGCGGTGGGCGGTTGCACGGGGAAAGGAAGCGGTACGGGGAAGACGGTGCGCTTCCCGTCGTTCGACGGATTGGTAATGGCCGGTTATCAGGGTTGGTTCAATACACCCGGGGACGGGGCCGGATTGCATTGGAAACACTATCAGAAAGGAGATGTTTTCGCCCCGGGGAGTTGTACGATCGACCTGTGGCCCGATATGACCGAATACACGGAGCGTTATCCGACGGAATTCCGGTTCGGAGACGGAACGCCCGCCACGGTTTTCAGTTCCCGTGATGCTTCCACGACCGATCTGCATTTCCGCTGGATGAAGGAGTATGGGATCGACGGGGCGTTCGTGCAGCGTTTCGTAGTGTCGGTCAAGGGAGAGAAATTGATCCGGAACAGCGATGCGATCCTGCGGCAGGCTCTCGAGGCGGCGGAAAAGTATTCCCGGGCCTTGTGCGTCATGTATGATCTTTCCGGCATGCAGCCGGGCGACGAACAGGTGCTGATCGACGACTGGAAAAAACTTACCGGAGAAATGCGCCTTACTTCCCGTCCGGACAACCACTATCTGCATCACGGAGGGAAACCGTTGGTTGCCGTCTGGGGGATCGGGTTCGATGATAACCGGGTTTATGGATTCGGCGAGGCAGAAAAGATCGTGACTTTTCTGAAGGAATCGGGATGTTCCGTGTTGGTGGGGGTTCCGGCCCATTGGCGGAAGCTTTCGGGCGATGCGCTGCCAGATCCGCGGCTCCACGAAATCATCATGCAGGCGGATATTGTGCTCCCGTGGTTGGTGGGGCGGTTCGATATGGAGCATTACCCTGCATTTCAAAAAATGATCGCAGAGGATGTGGCTTGGTGTCGGGAACATGGAAAAGGATACGTCCCGGTACTTTTTCCGGGTTTCAGCTGGCATAATCTCCGGAACGGGAGGGCGCCGCTCGACCAGATTCCGCGTTTGGGAGGCCGTTTCTTCTGGCGGCAGGCGGAGGGAGCCCTTCGGGCTGGTGCCGTATCTCTCTATCTGGCCATGTTCGACGAGATTGACGAGGGAACAGCTTTCTTCAAATGTACGAATCGTCCACCCGCGGGCAAAAGTCCTTTTCTGACTTACGGGGGGCTCCCGTCCGACCATTATCTGTGGCTGGCCGGCGAGGCGGCCCGGATGCTTCGGGGAGAAAGACCCTTGTCGGAAGAGATGCCTGAACGGGATTCGGTGAGATAACCTTTCGGGCAGGGCATAAAAAATCCGGAAACAGGTCCGGAGCATGAAACTCCGTCTGTTTCCGGATTCGGTTTTCAGGAAAGAGGACGACTCTTTTCTGCCCGGTCAGTTCTTGTATGTCAGCCCGTTCGCGTCCGCGTCGATGACGATCGGTTTTTCGCGGTTGACCTTTCCGGCCAGGATCTGTTTCGAGAGGTCGTTCACCACGTAGTTCTGGATCGCCCTTTTCACGGGACGGGCGCCGAACATCGGGTCGTATCCCTGGTCGGCCAGCCACTCCTGCGCCTTGCCGGTCACTTCGAGCGCGATGCCGTTCTCTTTCAGCATCCGGCCGATGATGCCGATCTGTATGCCTACGATGCGGATCACGTCCTTCCGGGTCAGCGGGGTGAACATCACGATCTCGTCGATCCGGTTCAGGAATTCCGGCTTGAGGCTCTGCTTCATCAGGTCGATGACCTGCTCCCGGGTCTTTTCGACCACCTCGGAAGGTATCTCGCCCTCTTTGTTCTCCGCAGCGGTGAAGTTGTCCATGATGAGGTTCGATCCCATGTTCGAAGTCATGATGATGATCGTGTTGCGGAAATCCACCGTCCGGCCCTTGTTGTCGGTCAGCCGTCCGTCGTCGAGCACCTGCAACAGGATGTTGAAGACGTCCGGATGCGCCTTTTCGATCTCGTCGAGCAGGACGACCGAATAGGGCTTGCGGCGCACGGCTTCCGTCAGCTGACCGCCCTCGTCGTAACCCACGTATCCGGGAGGCGCTCCGATGAGCCGCGAAACGCTGTGGCGTTCCTGATACTCGCTCATGTCGATCCGCGTGATCATGTTCTCGTCGTTGAAGAGGAATTCGGCCAGCGCTTTGGCCAGTTCCGTCTTGCCCACACCCGTGGTTCCGAGGAAGATGAACGATCCGATCGGCCTTCGGGGGTCCTGCAGACCGGCCCGGCTGCGGCGCACGGCATCCGAAATGGCCCGGATGGCTTCGTCCTGTCCCACGACCCGGCGATGCAGGTCCTCCTCCATGTGGAGGAGTTTTTCGCGTTCGCTGGCCAGCATCTTTTTGACCGGAATGCCCGTCCAGCGGGAAACCACCTCCGCGATGTCTTCGGCATCGACCTCCTCCTTGATCATCGCGCCGTTGGCGTTGCTGAGCTTCAGTTCTTCGGTGAGGTTGGCGATCTGGGTCTCCGCCTCGCGGATCTTGCCGTAGCGGATTTCGGCCACCTGTCCGTAATCGCCCGAACGCTCCGCCTCGGCGGCCTGTACCTTCAGCCGTTCGATCTCGTCCCGGTTATGCTGGATTTTCTCCAGGATGTCGCGTTCGTTCTGCCATTTGGCCCGCAGGGCGGTACGCTTCGAATTCAGGTCGTCGATCTCCTTGGTCAGCGTGTCGATCCGCGCCTTGTCGCCTTCGCGCCGGATCGCCTCGCGTTCGATCTCCAGTTGACGGACCTTGCGGTCGAGCTGGTCGATCTCCTCCGGAACGGAGTTCATCTCCAGCCGCAGCCGGGCGGCTCCCTCGTCGATCAGGTCGATCGCCTTGTCGGGAAGGAACCTCGAGGTGAGATAGCGCTGCGAGAGCTCCACGGCAGCGATGATCGCCTCGTCCTTGATCCGGACCTTGTGGTGGTGTTCATAACGTTCCTTCAGTCCCCGCAGGATCGAAATGGCGTCCACGGCCGACGGTTCGTCCACCATCACCTTCTGGAAGCGGCGTTCCAGGGCCTTGTCCTGTTCGAAATATTTCTGGAATTCGTCCAGCGTCGTGGCTCCGATCGTGCGCAGTTCACCGCGGGCCAGTGCCGGTTTCAGGATGTTGGCAGCATCCATGGCACCCTCACCTTTGCCGGCTCCGACCAGCGTGTGGATTTCGTCGATGAAGAGCAGGATTTCGCCTTCGGAAGCGGTCACCTCCTGAACGACCGCCTTCAGACGCTCTTCGAACTCTCCCTTGTATTTGGCACCGGCCACGAGGGCTCCCATGTCCAGCGAAAAAATCTGTTTCGATTTCAGATTCTCGGGCACGTCGCCGTCCACGATCCTGTGGGCGATACCCTCGGCGATGGCGGTTTTGCCTACGCCCGGTTCGCCGACCAGAATCGGGTTGTTTTTCGTACGCCGCGAAAGAATCTGAAGTACCCGCCGTATCTCTTCGTCCCGGCCGATCACCGGGTCGAGTTTGCCGTTACGGGCCATCTCGTTCAGGTTCAGTGCATATTTGCCCAGTGCATCGAAAGTCTGGTCGGCCGTCTGGCTGTCGATGCTCGACCCCTTGCGCAACTCCCTGATGGCCGCGATCAGCTCCTTTTCACTCGCCCCGCTCTGTTTGAGCAGTTTGGCCGTCTCGCCTCCGTCGGCTACGAGTCCCAGCAGCAGGTGCTCCACCGAAGCATATTTGTCGCCGAAATTCTTCGTGTAGTCGGTTGCCCGTTGGATCACTTTCGACGACTCCTGGGCGAAATACTGTTCTCCTCCGCCCGTCACCTGCGGCAATCGGGCCAGTCGGGCCTGCACCTCGCTGCGCAGGCCGCGCACGTTGACCCCTGCGCGGCCCAGCAGGAAAGCGCCCAGCGAATCGTCGTCCTCGATGATTGACGCCAGGATATGCAACGGTTCCACCGCCTGGTTGTTATGGTTGGCGGCGATCTGGAAAGCCTGTTGCAGACACTCCTGCGCTTTGATGGTTAATGTGTTGATGTTCATATTTCGTTCTCCTTTCTTTTATTGCTTCGTTTCGGAAAGGGAACGGTGCAAATTGTCTGCCAGGCGGGCCGGAACTGACGCATTATCACGTTCCGGGCAATGTTGTCATCCGTCATTTGCCGGAAAAACGACAAAATGACATATCGGGTGACTCGTTTTTTCGGATTCTTTGATTATTTGTCCGTGTAATTCCCGGGTTTGTATTTGAATTCCGATGAAAAGACCCTACTTTTGTAGAGCTATGGAAAATTTCGTCGTCAGTGCCCGCAAGTACCGTCCCGCGACTTTCGCGTCGGTCGTGGGGCAGCATCATATCACTTCCACGCTCAAGAACGCCATCAGCCGGGGCCAGTTGGCGCATGCCTATCTGTTCTGCGGTCCGCGCGGCGTGGGTAAGACCACTTGCGCGCGTATTTTCGCCAAGGCGATCAACTGCCTTTCGCCGGTGGATGCCGAAGCCTGCAACCGGTGCGAGTCGTGCAGGGGATTCAACGAGGGGCGTTCGTTCAATATCCACGAGCTGGATGCCGCTTCGAACAATTCGGTGGACGATATCCGTTCGCTGACCGAGCAGGTGCGTATCCCGCCTCAGATCGGCCGGTATAGCGTCTATATCATCGACGAGGTGCACATGCTTTCGGCGGCGGCTTTCAATGCATTTCTCAAAACGCTGGAAGAGCCGCCCGCCCACGCCGTCTTTATCCTGGCCACTACCGAGAAACACAAGATTCTGCCGACGATCCTCTCCCGTTGCCAGATATTCGATTTCAACCGCATCCGGGTCGAAGACAGTGTCTCCTATCTCAAATATATCGCCTCGCAGGAAGGAGTGACGGCGGACGACGAGTCGCTGCACCTGATCGCCCAAAAGGCGGACGGAGGTATGCGCGATGCGCTCTCGATGTTCGACAAGGCTGTTTCGTTCTGCGGAAATGATCTGAACTTCAGGGAGGTGGCCCAGACACTCAATGTGCTGGACTACGATACATACTTTACGGTCACGAAACTGATTCTCGCCGGAGACTATCCGGGGGCACTTCTGTTACTGGACGATGTGTTGCGGAAAGGCTTTTCCGGGCAGACGTTTCTGACCGGACTGAACGGCCATTTCCGCGATATTCTGATGTGCAAGTCGCCCGACACGCTGAAACTGCTGGAAGTGACGGGTTCGTTGCTGGAACGCTACAAGCAGCAGGGGGCCGACTGCGATGTGGGTTTCCTGTTCGAGGCGATCTCTCTGCTTACGGCGCTCGACGGTTCGCTCCGCACTTCATCCAACCAGCGCCTGAGCGTGGAACTGGGCCTGATGAAACTCTGCGGGCTCGGGCAAAAAAAAAATGATGCCGCAGAGCCGGTGACGGCTCCTCAGCTCCCTCCCCTGCGGAGCGACCGGACGGTTTCCGCTCCGGCGGTCTCTCCTGCTGAACCTGTTTCTGGCGCGGATAGGGTCTCGCGGCCGGCCGCTTCTGCGGTTTCCCCGGCAATTCCGGACGAAACCGCAACTGCTCCGAAGCCTGTTCGTCCTGCACCCGCGCCTGAACCGGCCGGTCCGGCTCCGGTCGTGCAGCCTCCACAGGAGGAGAAGCCGCAGCCGCCCGCACCCCATACGGTCCGTTCCATCTCGGGGCTTTCGATCGCTTCCATCATGAATGCGTCGCGGGGCAGTTATACGGGAGAGACCGTTCCGGACGAAAACCGTCCGGGACAGGAGGCAGAACGGGTCGATCCGGACAGCGAGCGTAAGATCCGTGCGGCCGCGACCGGTTTCCTGCACCGGATGGAGCGGGTCCGTCCGCGGATCGCTATGGCCTTCCGGGAGATGCGGGCCGAGGGGAATACGGTGAAGGTCAGCGTGCCCAACGAGCCGCTGCGGGAGGAGATTCTGCGGAATCAGACGGAGATTCTTTCCCTGCTGATCGAAGTGGCTGCGCTGAACGGAACCGCAAAGTTGGAAGTGACGGTCGTGGAGGAGGTTACGGGTCTGAAGCCTATCCGGGTGGAAGACCGGCTGAAGTTCCTGACCGAGAAGAATCCCCTGTTGGCGACGCTGCGGAAGGAGATAGATCTGGATGTGGAGTAATCCCCTAATTTTCCGGCCGTAATTTCATGCGGCGGCGATTTTTTCGTACATTTGTGCCGATGTGACTGTGCGGAGCTTTTATGCGGGGCTCCGGTATGATATGATAAACGAAACGAAGATCGAACGATGAATTTTGTTGAAGAGCTTTCCTGGCGCGGCATGATCCACGATATGATGCCCGGGGCCAAGGAACAACTGGAAAAAGAGATGACGACGGCTTATGTGGGGATCGATCCTACGGCCGATTCACTTCATATCGGGCATCTGGTGAGCGTGATGATCCTCAAGCATTTCCAGCGGTGCGGACATAAGCCCATCGCGCTGGTGGGAGGCGCTACGGGCATGATCGGAGACCCGTCGGGCAAGTCGCTCGAACGGAATCTGCTGGACGAGAAGACTCTGCGCCACAACCAGGAGGCGATCAAACGGCAGCTTTCGAAACTGATCGACTTCAATTCCGATGCTCCCAATGCGGCCGAGATGGTCAATAACTACGACTGGATGAAGGACTTTTCGTTTCTCGATTTCATCCGGGACGTGGGCAAGCTCATCACCGTCAACTACATGATGGCCAAGGATTCGGTGAAAAAGCGCTTCAACGGGGAAGGCGAAGGAATGTCCTTCACGGAGTTCACCTACCAGCTGGTGCAGGGTTACGACTTTCTGCATCTCTATCAGACGAAGAACTGCAAAATCCAGTTGGGCGGTTCCGACCAGTGGGGAAATATCACTACGGGTACCGAACTGATCCGCCGCAAGCTGGGCGGAGAGGCCTATGCCATCGTCTGTCCGCTCATCAAAAAGGCGGACGGCACGAAATTCGGCAAGACCGAGTCGGGCAATATTTGGCTCGATCCCCGCTACACTTCGCCGTATAAGTTTTACCAGTTCTGGCTCAACACGAGCGACGAGGATGCCAAACGCTATATCAAGATTTTCACGCTGCTCGATCGGGAGACGGTCGAAGGACTGATCGCCGAACACGACCAGGCACCGCACCTGCGTATCCTGCAGAAACGGCTGGCCAGGGAGGTGACCTGCATGATTCATTCCGAAGAGGAGTTCCGCAAGGCGGAGGAGGCCTCCGCGATCCTGTTCGGCGGGGCGACGGCCGATGCGCTGCGCAACCTGGACGAGGAGACGCTCCTGCAGGTGTTCGACGGGGTTCCCCAGTTCGCGCTGCCGGCCGGAGCGATCACGCCGGAGCGGGGCATTTCGTTCGTCGATCTGTGCGGCGGAGAGTTGCAGGTATTCCCCTCGAAAGGCGAGACCCGCAAGCTGATCCAGGGCGGAGGCGTATCGCTCAACAAGGAGAAGGTGGCCGCGCCCGACCGGATGGTGACCGAAGCCGATCTGATCGCCGGCAGGTACCTGGTAGTGCAGAAGGGTAAAAAGAATTATTATCTGATTATCCGTCAATAGCGTTCGATGACACTGATAAAACCGAAGGATTACCGCAACCTGCTGGGGTCGGTCGAGCAGACCGAGAAGGCGATCAAGCACCTGAAGGATATGTTTCAGGAGAATCTTTCCGCCCAGCTGGCCCTGTTGCGGGTTACCGCGCCGATGGTGGTGCTTCAGGGGACGGGTATCAACGACGACCTGAACAGTGTGGAGCGGGCCGTATCCTTTCCGATCCGGGACATGGACGACCGGCGGGCCGAGGTGGTCCATTCGCTGGCCAAATGGAAACGGCTCAAGCTGGCCGAGTTGGGTACGGGGCCGGGCCGGGGCATCTATACCGACATGAACGCCCTGCGGCCCGACGAGGAGCTGGACAATATCCATTCGATTTATGTGGACCAGTGGGACTGGGAAAAGGTGATCGTTCCGGAAGAGCGCAACATCGCCTTTCTGAAACGGACGGTGCGCCGCATCTACGAGTCGATCAAGGTGACGGAGAACAAACTTTACGTGGAGTTTCCCCAGCTTCGTCCCCAGCTTCCCGAGGAGATATTCTTCATTCATTCGCAACAGTTGCTCGACATGTATCCCGGCCTGTCTCCCAAGGAGCGGGAGAACGAAATCGTGCGCGAGCATAGGGCCGTGTTCGTGATCGGAATCGGACATGCCCTTTCGGACGGGACTCCCCATGACGGGCGGGCGGCCGACTACGACGACTGGAGTACACCCGACGACGAGGGGTACTACGGGCTGAACGGCGATATCCTGCTCTGGAATCCGGTGTTGGAGAGTGCTTTCGAGGTTTCGAGCATGGGTATCCGGGTGGACGCTCCGGCATTGGAGCGTCAGCTTGCCCTGCGGGGGGAGGAGTGGAAAAAGGATCTCTATTTCCACCGGAGGTTGCTGGCCGGAGAGCTTCCCTGCACGATCGGCGGCGGTATCGGTCAGTCGCGCCTGTGCATGTTCCTGTTGCGCAAGGCCCATATCGGAGAGATACAGAGCAGTATCTGGCCCGAACGGATGCGTTCGGAGTGTCTGGAGGCCGGGATTGAACTGGTGTAAGGTCGCGGTTCGGAAACAAGACAAGGGGGCACGGAAATTTCCGTGCCCCCTTGTCGTTCGTATTGTGCCGAATGTCGTATTATGTTCCACGGTCTTTGCCGGAACGGGTGTGTCCGGACGGAATTGCGGAAGGATTTTATTTGTGCGGAACGTTGAAACGGATGTGGCCGACGATCATCGCCATGGCGCGAATCCGGCTCCGGTAGATCTCCTGCGGGACGGATTTCGGATCGTCTCCTGCCAGCCGGATCAGTTCGGGCGTGCTGCCCGGGAGCAGTTCCCGTGCGGAAAGAGTCTCTTCCCCGTTGATCTCGAGTGAAAGAAGATAGGTTTCGCCGTAGGCCGGTTTTTCGTCCGGGGTGCATTTTCTGAAAAAGACGATATCGCCTTTCCGCAGTCGGAACGCATCGTTTTCCGGGATGCGGAGGGCGCCGTCACAGGGAGGGGCGCCCGGAATGACCAGCCGGCCGGTTGGAGCGGCCTCCCCTTCCGTCCCGGACAGAAGGGTGGAGAGGGTTTCTCCGTTCCGCAGTTCGTAAAGCGAAATTCCCTCTTCTTCTGCCGTATCGTCGGCCTGGGTCTGATAACCGGCAGCCACGTCACTTGCCTGGCGCAGGCGGATTGACGGTTCGTACCGGAGGCTTTCCGCGTCCGGCACCGCTGCGGGAAACGGTTCGTCGGCCGGAGTCCATCGCTGGAACATTCCTCCCTCGCCTTCCACCAGCCAGTGGAGCGAAACGTCCGGTGCATACCTGCGGAACTTCATCAGGTTCTGTTCCGAAATGCCGCTCGGATTGCTGAACGTGTTGCGCGTGATTCCCGAATCCCTGTAAAAGGAGTACATGGACATGCCCTGAGATTCGACATATTCCACTATTCTGTGCTTAATAAGCAATTTTATTTGCCTATCCTCTTGTTTAGTCAAAATATTTTGCCTATGTTTGTGATATAAAAATCGCTTGACTTCTCAAAAATAGTAAAAATTTTGTGAAGCAATGTATTCCATGCGGCAGATCGTCCCTAACCTCGCAGGTCTGTCGCAGCCGCCGCCCCGGGAAATGATCGTTTCTTTCGGGGTGGCGGTGTTGGCTCCGTGTGGCTCTATATCTCGACCAGAGAGTTCTTGATGGCGTAGACCACCAGGTTTGCCGTGTTCTTGCAGTTGGTCTTGTCGAGGATGTTGGCGCGGTGCTTGTCCACCGTCCGTTTCGAGATGAAAAGCGCATCTGCGATCTCCTGGTTGGACATTCCCTTACAGATCAGCAACAGGATTTCCAACTCCCGCTGGGAGAGGGTTTCATGGCCGAGTTCGGCGGAAGGAGCCGATTTGAGGCTCCCGACCAGTGTGCGCAACAGTTCCTGGGAGAAATAGCTGCCGCCTTTGGCTACCGTTTGGATCGCCGTGGAGACTTCGTCGATGTCGGAGCTTTTCAGCAGGAAACCCTTCACGCCGATCGACACCATTTTGAAATAGTAGTCTTCGTCGCCGTGCATCGAGAGGGTGATGATTTTCAGGTCGGGCCGTTGGGCGAGCGCCCGGGTGGCTGCTTCGAAACCGTTCATGCGCGGCATGTCGATGTCCAGCAGCACGATGTCGGTGTCGAGTCCGGGCAACAGCTCCAGAAATTCGTCGCCGTCCGAGGCTTCGGCCACCACACGGCATCCGCAGCAGCTCTCCAGCAGGCCCTTGAGTCCGTTCCGGAACAAGGTGTGGTCGTCTACCAGCGCGATGTTACAGGTTATCTCCATGGTTGTGTTTTGGAAAGGTCGATCCGGATTGAGGCACGCATGCCCTTGCCTTTGGAACTGGTGATGTCGCAGGTTCCTTTCAGGGAGTTGATCCGGGAGGTGATGTTCGAAAGTCCCATGCCGACGTCGAGCACGGCCGGCAGGTTGAATCCCTTGCCGTCGTCCGTGTACTCCAGCGAGAGGGTCTGGTTGTTGTAGAGGAGGATGAGGTCGATCCGGGTACCGCCCGAATGTTTGATGCTGTTGTTGATCAGTTCGCAGATCACCCGGTAGAGGATCACCTCCACGTCCGTGTCGAACCGTTCGGTCTTCAAGTTGGTCGTGAAATTGATTTTGATCTTGTTCAGGCCGGTCGATTTGGCGATGAAGTTGTTGATGCCCCGGGCCAGTCCGAAATCTTTCAGGATGTGGGGGCTCAGATTGTTCGATATTTCACGCAGGCTCCGGATGGCCTCTTCGATCACGTAGTTCGTGTTGTCGATGATCTCCCGGTCGGCTTCCGTCTGGCTGCCGCTTTTTCCGAGGGCCGAAAGCGACATGCGGGCCGAGGAGAGCAGGGGGCCCAGTCCGTCGTGCAGCTCCTTCGAGAAACGCATCCGCTCCTTCTCCTCGGTGCGCAGCACGGTGTTGAGAATCCGTTTCTCGGTCAGCCGGCGCTGGAAATCGAGTTTGTTGATGTAGTTGAATATCTTTTTGACGTAGAAGACTCCTACGGCGAAACAGAGGGAGGTGAGGACGCCCAGCCAGATGAAGAAATCCTGCGGCAGACGCAGCTCCTTGTCGGCCACTACCTGGTAGTATTCCCCGAACCGCGTGAAAGCCATCACCGTGAGGGCGACGGTGAAGAGTATCCACGAAAAGTTGTATTTGGTGACTCGTGTCAGCCGGATGGCGGTTCCCGCGGCCAGCAACTGAAGGATGACGGAGATGATCAGCAGGATTTGCAATACCATAGTTTCAGTGTTTTAGGATGGCTCACAACAGGGAAAACAGGGTCACGGACACCGGAACCGAAAAATCAACAACGATGCCGTGAACGATAGCAACAAAGATAAAATTTTTTCCGGAAAATTGTGCGATCACCGGCAAAGTCGTGTCCATCGTGGTGGCTCCTCCCGCACAGATCGGGGCCAGGGGACCGAACAGTCGTACCAGGACGGGGGCCAGCGTGAGAGCGGCCAGTTCCCGCAGAATGTTGGCGATCAGAGAAGTGGTTCCCAGGGCTACGCCGCTGCTCTGGCTGATCAGGATACCGGAGAGGGAGTAGTAGCCGAACCCCGATCCGACCATCAGACATTGGGTGAGCGTGCGGTCGCCGACCAATGGGCTGAGAAGGGCCACGCCGGCCCATGTCCCGAGGATGGTGGCGGCCGGTACGAGCAGTATTTTCAGCCCGCTGCTCCGCAGTTGGCGGAGGATGCCGCCTTCGCTGCCCACCGAAATGCCTACCAGGAACATCAGCAGGTAGAGCACCCGGACCGATCCCCGGTCGGCGGCGGTTGTCAGAAAGGAGAGGAGCTGTCCGGCAGTGCTTTCAGACGGAACTGCATCGTGTAATTGTCCTGCGGCAATGCCCAATGCGGCCCCGAGCAGGAAAGAGAGAAGGATTTTCAGACTGTCGTTCGATTTTTTCGGTTTTTCCGGCCCGATTCCGGTTGCCCCGGACGAATTTTCCGGCCGGCTTTCCGCCGGTGCTGAAATAGGTGCGGCGGTGGTTTCTGCTGCCAGGAAGCGCCGTTTCGGGCCGGGTGCGGCGGTCTTTTTGCATTCCGGGGAGTACGGAATGACGCAGGGAGCTTCCGTACCGGTTCCCTTTTGTTTGAAAAAGCGGGCATATACCGCTTTCGCTCCGAGCAGACTGCCCAGCAGGGCGCCGACCGTGATGACGAGTGCGTCCAGTCCCAGGGAGGGGAAGTTGCCGATCACCTCCCGGTTGCCGCCGACCGAGATGCCCATGCACAGCAGAAGCAGGCAGATGACGGGCAGGATCAGCCGTCCGGCCGTTCTGGCCGGCCAGCGGCGGTTGCGGAGTGCGGCGCCCAGCGCCACGCCGCAGAACATGATCGAAAGGATGAGGAACATGCGGAATTCGACGGAATATTTACGGAAAGAGGCCGTCTGTAAAAGACGGCCTCTCCTGTTAGTTGTGTCCGGCCGGCGGCCGGCAGGATTATTTGGCGGAACCGCCGAAACGTTTCTCCTTGATACGTGCTTTCTTTCCGGTCAGGTCACGCAGGTAGTAGATGCGTGCACGACGTACGACACCCACCTTGTTCACCTCGATGTGGTCGATGTGGGGCGAATAAAGAGGGAAGATGCGCTCCACGCCTACGCCGTTGGACACCTTGCGGATGGTGAACATTTTGGTCACACCCCGGCCTTTGATCTGGATCACGACGCCGCGGAAGCTCTGCAGACGCTCCTTGTTACCCTCGACGATCTTGTAGGTAACGGTGATCGTGTCGCCGCTCTTGAAAGAGGGAACCTCTTTTTCAGGCCACATGGAGGCCTCGGCGATCTTGATTAAATTCTCCTTGTTCATGGTTCGTTCGTTAAATTTGAAGTGCGGAATATTACGGACTCCTGCGTTCACATAAGAGATTCCTACACGTGGGTTGCAAAGGTAAAACCTAATTTTAAGAAAACCAAACATTTTTTAAATTTCGGGCGATTCTTTCGTATCTTTGCGGCATTATGGCGCGAAATCCGGGGCATACATTCGATACGCTGGACTATCTGGCCCGGGGTACCGCCCGTCAGCGGGAACTCTACGGGCTGATCCGGCGCAGCGGGGTGTTCGAAACTCTGGCGGAGTTTTCTCCCGTGCTGGCGGGCACCTTTCCGCTTTCGATCGAGGTGGAGGGGAGCGATCTGGACGTGTTGTGCCATGCTCCCGAACCGGTCCGGTTGCAGGAGACTCTGGAGAGGTGTTTTTCCCGCTGGGAGGGCTATGCGTGCGAACGGTTGCGGATAAAGGGTGTGGAGACGGTCGTGGGACGGTTTCGGTTCGAGGGTATGGTATTTGAGGTGTTCGGACAGCCAGTTCCGGTCCGCCGGCAGAACGGGTATCGTCATATGGTGGTCGAAGAGATGCTTTTGAGGCGGAAGGGAGAGGAGTTCCGGCACCGTATCGTGGCCCGCAAGCGGGCGGGAGAGAAGACGGAGCTCGCATTCGCCGCCGAACTGTCGCTGGAAGGAGATCCCTATGAGGCGTTGTTGGAATTGGAAAAGGAGTTGAAAGATGAATAAAGAGGAAAAGATGAAAAAACCGTTGATTTTTGTGACGAACGACGACGGGGTGGGAGCTCGGGGACTGCGTTATGCCGAGCAGGTGGCACTCAAGTTCGGGCGTGTGGTGGTGATCGCCCCCGAACGTCCGCAGTCGGGCATGGCCCATGCCATCACCATGTCCCGTCCGCTCTACCTGCGCAAGGTGAAGGAGGCCGAGGATCTGACCGTGTACGCCTGCGACGGCACTCCGGTGGATTGCGTGAAGATGGGATTCGACTATCTGTTTGCCGACGAAAAACCCGTGCTGACCATTTCCGGAATCAACCACGGGTCCAATTCGGCCATCAGCGTGATCTATTCCGGCACGATGGGTGCCGCCATCGAGGCCAGTTTCTACGGGGCTCCCTCGATCGGTCTTTCACTGGTCGATCCCGATCCGCAGGCCGATTTCGGAGGTGCGGCCCTTTACGGAGAACGGATCGTGGCGGACGTGATGCGTGCCGGGGTGAAGTCACCCCTTTGCCTGAACGTCAATTTTCCGTCCGTTCCGGCAGACCGTATCCGGGGTGTCCGGGTTTGCCGCCAGAACAAGGGGTATTGGAAGGAGGAGTTCTTTTGCCGGCAGGACCCTCGCGGGCGCGACTATTTCTGGCTGACCGGAAATTTTTTCAACGAGGAGCCGGAAGCCACCGACACCGACGAGTGGGCGCTGGCGAACGATTATGTTTCGGTCGTGCCGATACAGGTCGACCTGACCAATTACGAACAGGTCGGGGAGCTGAAGAAAGTGATAAGGTGAAATGCTGTCCGGAGGTTGTCCCGGGAAGCGGGTATTCTCCGGGCGGATACGGAAAAGGGAGGAACATTCATGAAGTTCCTCCCTTTTTTGTCGGGGTATGTGCCGTTTTTTCCGGTCGGGCGGTCCATGTTCAGAACAGGGTCCCCTCCTGGGCGGGAGGAACGATGCCCAGATGCGTGTAGGCCAGTTCGGTCACTTCGCGTCCCCGGGGCGTCCGCTTCAAAAATCCCTCCTTGATGAGGAACGGTTCGTAGACCTCTTCGATCGTGCCCCCCTCCTCGCCCACCGCCGTGGCGATGGTATTGATTCCTACCGGGCCGCCGTTGAACTTGTGGATGATGGTCGAGAGAATTTTGTGGTCCATCCTGTCGAGACCCCGGGCGTCGATGTTGAGTGCGCCCAGTGCGAAACGGGTGATATCCAGGTCGATCCGTCCGTCTCCCTTGACCATGGCAAAATCCCTTACGCGGCGCAGCAGCGAATTGGCGATCCGGGGCGTGCCCCGGCTGCGGAGGGCGATTTCGCGGGAGGCCTCCCCGTCGATCGGGATGTTCAGAATGGAGGCCGAACGGCGGATAATGCCCGCCAACGTGCGGGTGTCGTAGTATTCCAGGTGGCACTGGATGCCGAACCGTGCTCTCAGCGGACTGGTGAGCAGACCGCTTCGGGTGGTGGCGCCGATCAGCGTGAAGGGGTTCAGTTCGATCTGGATCGAACGGGCGCTGGGCCCCTTGTCCAGCACGATGTCGATCTTGTAGTCCTCCATGGCCGAATAGAGGTACTCCTCCACGATCGGGCTCAGCCGGTGGATTTCGTCGATGAAGAGTACGTCGCCCGGATTGAGGTTGGTGAGCAGGCCCGCCAGGTCGCCCGGCTTGTCCAGTACGGGGCCCGAAGAGACGCGGAGCGTGCCGCCCATTTCGTTGCTGATGATGCCTGCCAGGGTGGTCTTGCCCAGGCCCGGGGGGCCGTGCAGCAGGACGTGGTCGAGCGCCTCGCCGCGCATCAGGGCCGCCTTGATGAAGATCCGCAGGTTTTCGATGATCTTGTCCTGGCCGTTGAAACTGTCGAGTTCCTGCGGACGGATTTTGTTTTCGAATTCCAGATCGGTTTCGGTCCCGCGCAATATCTTGTTGCTTTCACTCATAGCGGAAAAAGGGGTCCGGAATCACTTTTTCGCAGGTTTTCCGGACGAATTTTTCGGCAAATTACTCATTTTTTTCAAATCCTTCAGGTCGATCTCCTGAAAATTTTCTCCGGCCGGGAGTTTCGGTGCCCGTTTCTTCCCGTGTACCATGGAGTTGAAGCGATAGGAGAACCGGGCGAGAATGTAGCGGCCCAGCGTGTTGGTTTGCACGTCGTTCACGCGATCGTTGTAGACGTAGTGCAGCAGGTTGCGGTTCTGGTTCAGCAGGTCGAAGGCCGTGATGCGGAATTCGCCGTTCCGGTGGCGGAACACCTTCTTGCCGATCCCCACGTCGAGCAGGAAAAACGAACTGGTGAAGTCGGTCGAACTGGAACTGGTGTAGTATTTCCAGGTGGCCAGCGTGTTGAACGTGAACCCGAGCGGCAGGATGACGCTCATCGAGTAGTAGAGGTTCTGGTTGAGAAACGACACGTTGTCCTTGGCCGAGTTGCGGGTGTAGTTGAAGACCGTGTTGGAGTAGAAGTTGAAATCCACGTTCTCCGAAATATTGCTGGTGATGCCGACGCGTACGCCGCCCGAATGGATATTCGCGTAGTTGAGGTAGGTGTAGACGGAGGGGGTGCGGATGAAGTTGTAGTTCATCGAGAGGTTGACGTTGCTGCGGATGGGCTTCACGGCCATGCTGTACGTGCCCGAGGTGCGGATGGCCACGTATCCGTTCAGGTTCACGTAGCGGCGGACGAACGCACCTTCCTCTACCATGACCCCGGTGCCGGGCGTTTTTTCGGCCGAAGGATAGATCAGCGTGTCGCGGGGCATCACCTCCGTGCTGTTGGCCACGATGTTGGAGCGGGTCATGGCGTTGATCGTGATGGTGAGGTTTCTCGACTTACGGACATTCGAGCCGTTGTAGAAGATGTCCAGCGTGTGCTGGTAACCCTCTTTCAGATCGGGATTTCCGACCCGGACGTTGGTGGGCGAGTTGTTGTTGACGTAATTCTGCATCTGGTCGATGCGCGGCAGAACGGTGCGTCCTCTGTACTGTATCTTCAGGTAGCGGCTCTTCTCCAGCGAATAGCGGAACGTCAGCGTGGGCTGGACGTCGAAAAACGACTGGCTCCTTTTGTCGGGCCGGGGTTCGATCTCCTCTCGCTGCTGGCGGATGCTCTGGAAATCGACCGAGGTGTTCAGCGTGTATTTCTTGCTGTAATAGGCGTACCCGAATCCGCCTCCGAACGTGCTGTAATCGCGGTTCATGCTGTTGCACTGGGAGGAGTCCCGGATGCTGTATTCGGGAATGTGTTCCGGCTCCTTTTTGTAGCGGTTGCTGTATGCCTGTTTGTCGGTGGCTCCCCAGTCCCGGCTCATCACATAGTTGAAGAGGATGCGGTGCCGTTTGGCGAACGGTTCCGCGTAGGTGAGCCGCAGCCGGAGCAGGTTGCTCGTGGTGACCTGGTCGGTCAGACGGTCGATCGGGTTGCTGCTCGGGGCCCAGTAATATTCGTTCTGTTTGTTCTTTTTGTAGCTGGCCCGCTCCAGGTCGTGCTGCAGACGGTCCTGGCTCCGGTTGCTGAAGTTGTAGGTAAGGTTGGCCGAGATGGAACGGCCCTTTTTCGAGGGGAACCGGTGGGCGAAGGTCGCGTTGCCCGCGATCGAATAGTTGAAATTGTCAGTCAGGTAATCGGTGGTGTTGCGGTTGGCCGAGTCGAGCGGGAGACCGGACTCCTTGCTTTGCAGGGTGAGCGACCGGCCCTGTTCCATGCGGTTGTTTTTCTGGATGTTGATCCGCGGCGAAAGGATGAAGGTGTTGTTGGCGTTGATCCTCCACTCCAGCCGGAAGTTAAGACGGTTGTTGTGGTTGGTGGTGAGGGAATTGTTGCGGTTCGTGACGTGTTTGCTCTGGAAAAGGCCCCGAGGGTCGGGAAAATAGTCGTTTTCACTGAGGTTTTCCAACTCGTTGCGGTTGTTGTCGTAGAAATAGTTGCCCGAAAAGCGGATTTTTTTCGTTTCGGCCGAGTAGTTCGTACCGATGCCTGTGATGCGCTGTACGCCCATCGGCTGGTTTCTCAGGTTGCCGTTGTTGTCCACCTTCACTTCGTCGGCCAGTTCGTTCTGGCCGAATTTCATGGTGTTGACGTTGTTTGCCAGCGCCGTGACGGTAATCCGCTGGGCGGGCGTGAACCGGGAAAAGTTGCCGCCGGTCAGGTAGCGGAATTTGCGGTTGCGGTCGTCCAGGTCGGTTCCTCCCGATCCTTCTCCTTTGAACAGGGTGCTTTTCCCGTCTTTGGTTTTGGTGACGATGTTGATCGCCTTCTGGCTGTTGCCGTCGTCGAATCCGATCAGGCGGGACTGCTCGCTCTGTTCGTCGAAAATCTGGATGCTTTCGATGGCGTCCGCAGGCAGGTTTTTCAGTGCTGCCATCGGGTCGGTGCCGAAGAAGAGCCGTCCGTCCACGTAGATTTTGCGGATCGGTTCGCCCTGTGCCTCCACCCGGCCGTTCTGGATCACGACGCCCGGCATCTTCATCAGCAGTTCGTCGGCATCGGCGTCGGGCGTGGTTTTGAATGCGGCTGCGTTGAACTGGGTGGTGTCCGTCTTCTGGATCGACATCGGAGCTTCGCTCTGCACCACGACGGCATCTATCTGGTTGGTGTTCTCTTTCAGGTAGATATTTCCCAGGTCGAGCGTCGCCGATTTGATGGCGACCGTAATCTCTGCCGTGGCATATCCCAGAAAGACGATCTGGATCGTCCGGGTCGAACGGGGGACTTTCCCCAGCGAAAAGAGGCCCTGCGCGTCGCACATGGTGTTGACGCTTCCTCCCGGGGTCATGACCGTGGCCCCCGCGAGCGCCGTACTGTCCGTCGCCGACAGGACACGCCCCCGCAGGGTGGCGGTTTGTGCGGAGGCGGAGTACGTCAATACAGCGAACAGTAACAGGAGAAAGGTTCGTTTCATCGGGGAAAGGGGTAGTCTGTTAGTTTTCCCGCAAAGATAGGTTTTATCCGGAATAATATTACGGCTAAATGCGACTAAATACGGTTGATTTGCGAAAAGTTACTGAAAAAAGGAGGCAAAGATACGTTTTCCCCGTTTCGGATGCAGGGTAAACGGCTGCGGGGACGGACGGGAACGTTCCCGTTCTTTTTCGTGAAAAAAGGAACGGTTTATGCGGTAATCCGATATTCTTCCTATTTTTACGAAACGAACATGAACATCAAGAATATCCGTATGATGAAAAGAAGGTTTTTTTGCTTCGTTGCGGCGGCAGCCGCTGCGATGGCCGGATGGCCGGGAGCGGCCGGAGCCTGTACCGGTATCACGTTCAGGGCGAAAGACGGAGCTTGTGTGGTAGCCCGTACCATCGAATGGGGCGGGAGTGATCTGAACAGCCGGTATGTCGTCGTGCCGCGCGGATACACGCAGCGGTCGATGGTGCCCGGCGGTACGGACGGGATGCTTTTTTCAGCCCGTTACGGTTATGTCGGACTCTCCGTGGAGCGGGAGGAGTTCGTGGCAGAGGGACTGAACGAGGCGGGTCTTTCGGCGGGTCTTTTCTATTTCCCCGGGTACGGACAGTATGAAGTGTTCGATCCTGCGAGAAGATCGGCCAGTATCGCCGACCTGCAGCTCGTTTCCTGGATACTCGGTGGCTGTCGGACGGTGGAAGAGGTGAAGGAGGCGGTGGAAAAAGTGCATGTCGTCGCCGTCGATCCGCGGGCCTCCACGGCACATTGGCGTTTTGCCGATGCGTCCGGTCGCCAGATCGTGCTGGAGATCGTCGGAGGTCGTCCCCGTTTTTATGAGAATACGCTCGGCGTACTGACCAACTCCCCGGGTTTCGAGTGGCAGCTGACCAATCTGAACAACTATGTCAACCTGTATTCCGGCTCGGCTCCGGCGCACAGGCTGGGGGCGGCGGAGCTCTCCCCTTTCGGGGCAGGGAGCGGCATGCTGGGGATTCCCGGCGACGTCACTCCGCCGTCGCGTTTCGTTCGGGCCGCCTTTTACCAGGCGACCGCGCCGCAGCCGGATTCGGCTCTGAATGCCGTTCTGCAATGTTTTCAGATTCTGAATAATTTCGATATTCCGGTCGGGGTCGAATTCGCCGAGGGGAAAATCCCGGCCGATATTCCGAGTGCCACGCAGTGGACTTCAGCCACGGACATGAAGAATGGAAAGATCTATTACCGTACGATGTACAACAGTGCCATACGCAGTTTCGATCTGCGGTCGATAGATTTTTCCCGGGTGAAATACCTGTCCCGGCCATTGGATGAGGTGCGGCGGCAGCCGGTCGTCCCCGTGCCGGTCGGATAGGCCGGAAGAGCCGGGGCATCCGGTATCCGCCGGGTTTTTGCGAAAGAGTAAAACTTGTGTCCGGCGTGTCGAAAAGAGGAGAGGGGCCGTGATTCCACGGCCCCTCTCCTTACCTTATTTTGCAGGATGGACTACACCAGTCCCTGTGCCAGCATGGCGTTGGCGACCTTGATGAATCCGGCGATATTGGCTCCCTTCACGTAGTTGACGTATCCGTCGGGCTCCGTGCCGTACTTTACGCAGGCGGCGTGGATGTTGTCCATGATGGAACGGAGTTTTTCGTCCACCTCTTCGGGCGTCCATTTCAGACGGATCGAATTCTGTGTCATCTCCAGTCCGGAAGTGGCTACGCCGCCGGCGTTGGATGCCTTGCCCGGAGAGTAGAGCAGTTTCGCGTTCTGGAACACCTCGATCGCTTCGGGGGTGGAGGGCATGTTGGCTCCCTCTGCCACGCAGATGCAGCCGTTGGCCACCAGCGTTTTGGCCTCTTCGCCGTTGAGCTCGTTCTGGGTGGCGCAGGGCATGGCGATGTCGCATTTCACGCTCCACGGACGTTCGCCTTCGAAATATTGGGCTTCGGGATAACGTTCGGCGTACTCTTTGATCCGGCCGCGGAAGATGTTCTTGAGTTCCATGACATAGGCCAGTTTTTCGGCGTCGATCCCTTTCGGATCGTAAATGTATCCGTTCGAATCGGATAGCGTCACCACTTTGGCGCCGAGTTGGGTGGCCTTTTCCGTGGCGTATTGGGCCACGTTGCCCGAGCCGGAGATCGCTACGGTCTTGCCCTTGAAACTTTCGCCGCGGGTGGCGAGCATGGCCGAGGCAAAGTAGCAGGTGCCGTAACCCGTGGCCTCGGGACGCAGCGGGCTGCCGCCCCAGTCGAGGCCCTTGCCGGTCAGGGTGCCGGAAAATTCGTTGCGAAGGCGTTTGTACTGGCCGAACATGAACCCGATTTCACGGCCGCCTACGCCGATGTCGCCGGCCGGTACGTCCGTATCCTGTCCGATGTGGCGCTGCAGTTCGGTCATGAAACTCTGGCAGAATTTCATCACCTCGTTGTCCGACTTGCCCTTGGGGTTGAAGTCGGAACCGCCTTTGCCGCCGCCCATGGGCAGTGTGGTGAGGCTGTTCTTGAAGGTCTGTTCGAAAGCAAGGAACTTCAGAATGCTGAGGTTGACGCTGGGATGGAACCGGATGCCTCCCTTGTAGGGGCCGATGGCGCTGTTCATCTGGATGCGGTATCCTTTGTTGATCTCCACTTCGCCCTTGTCGTTGAGCCACGGCACGCGGAACATCACCACGCGTTCGGGTTCGGCGATACGCTCCAGGATCTTCATCTTCTGCAGCTGGGGGTTTTCGATGATGTAGGGCGCAAGGGTCTCCACCACCTCACGGACAGCCTGGTGAAACTCCTTTTCGCCGGGGTTTTTCGCCATCAGGTTGGCCATGAATTCGTCTACGTACTTCTGTGCTTGCTTTTCCATTTTCGTCTTGTCTTATTTCGGTTTGATGCGTTCGGGACTTACAAAAGTATCGTTCCCGGCGCAGAAAAACAAATCGGGCGGGCCTGAGGAGCCCGTCGGCGTCGGGAATGTCGAAATTTCAACGGCCGATTCGGTTAAAAATCGGAGCCGCAGAAAAAAAATGGGTTATGATCCCTAACCGTCCGGTCTCGAATCGGCAAAATCTGTCAATCCGGAAATTTTTTTGAAAAATTTTATACATCCCTCTCCGCAAGGGGTTTCCGTTGCTCCCGGCGGAACTTTTCGCGGATGATCTCCCCTACCGTCCGTCCCGTGATTTTGCTTTCCAGCCATGAAAGGATGTCGAGGTAGTAGAATGTCCTCCGCTCATAAGGGTGGTTTTCGTACGGTTTGAGCCGCTGGTAGAGGACGCGCAGCTCGTCTTTCAGGTTGTGTGCGTAGATTGAGTTCAGCTTTTTGAGGAATGCGAGCATTTCGCGCTGCACTTCCTGCATGTCGTTCATCTTGACGATGAAGGAATAGACCGACCGGATCTGATAGTCGAGGTTGTAGTCGATGCCGGCCTCGTAGGAGGCGATCAGGTTGAGGATTTTGGCATAGCATTGGAGGTCGCGCCGGATCTGGGGGTCTTTCGTCCCTGTGATCCTTGCCAGGTATTCCATGCACTTGGAATAGTTCCCGTCCCCGAAATAGAGGCAGGCGATCTTGTAGTACATCAGCATCTTCTGGTGGAGGTTGATGTGCTTGGAATGTTTGCGGAGGAATGTCTCCACCTCTTCGACCAGGCGGATGCCCTCCCGGAAACCTCCTTCGAGGAAACAGCGGTGGATATGGCCCGTGTAGATGATCTGGCGGGAAATGACCACGGCGTTTTCGTTGACCGAACCGATCTCGCGGCATTCCTTCTCGAAACGGGCCAGCGTATCGACCAGCGTGTGGTATTTGCGCATCAGGAAAAGCCCTTCCAGCAGCCTAGAGTATCCTTTCAGGTAGTTGTCGTACATGAGGGGCTTCATCTGGGGGTGGGCGTCGAACAGGGCGATCCAGCGGCAGGCATAGAGGTAACAGCGGACGAAGTCGTGGCGGATGTAGTGGAACCATGCCATGGCCTGGAAATAGTAGAACCTTTCCAGAAACGAGAGCGACCTTTCGGTGTAGACCGCCAGCCGCGGACGAAAATACTGGTCGATCAGGTCGAGGTCTTTCTGCGTGCGGACGTATCCCAGTTTCTGATAGAGGGAGAATATCTGGAGTGCCGTGCTGGAGAGGGTGTTGATGTTCTCGATCTGACGGCAGATGTCGGCGGTCTGGCGATGGAACGATTCGGCCAGCGAGGCCATGCCCCGGGAGACGTTCAGCGTCTCGATCTGTTTCTGGAAGTCGATCACGTCCAGCAGGATCGTGTGCTGCTGGGTGGCGGAGGCCTGTTCGCGGGTCTTTTCCAGAATTTTGGAACTCTGGCGGTAGAGCCCCTTGTCGTAGAGAATGCGGGCGAAATCGAGCTGTTCGCGCAGTTGGATCGGCATCGAATGCTGGACGCCGAGCAGACGCAGGCTCACCAGAATCTGTTTGTAGAGATGGGCCTTCATGTTGGGAAGCTGCTCCTTTTTGACCGGACATTTCTGGAGCACTTTCCCCTCGTCGTATTCCTCCAGTGTGTCGAGGCAGTCGAACAGGGCGATGAATTTGGCCTCCTGGTTGCCGGCCAGGCGGGTGGCGTAGAGCTTGAAATTGCGTTTTTCGGCCTTGGTCATGGATTTGATCAGGTCGAACACCGCTTCTTGTTTCTCTCCGGAGGCCATGGGTTCTGCGTGTGAATGAATGTCCGGATGCAAAAATACCGAATTATTGCGAAGAAACGAAATTTTCGAAAATTCTTCCAGTTATCCTACTTTTGTGTATCTTTGCAGTTTAAACAACCGGCTATACCCGAACATTATGGCAACGACATCGAGATACGCCCGCAGGGGCGTCTCCTCCTCCAAGGAGGATGTGCACAACGCGATCCGGAAGATCGACAAAGGACTTTATCCCAAGGCATTCTGCAAGATCATCCCCGATACGCTCGGGGGAGACGATGAGTCTTGTCTGGTGATGCACGCCGACGGAGCGGGGACCAAGTCGTCGCTGGCCTACATGTACTGGAGGGAGACGGGCGACATGTCGGTGTGGAAAGGGGTCGCTCAGGACGCCATCGTGATGAACACGGACGATCTGCTCTGCGTGGGGGCTACCAGCGGGATTCTGCTCTCTTCGACCATCGGGCGCAACAAGCGGCTGATTCCGGGCGAGGTGATCTCGGCGATCATCAACGGTACGGAGGAGTTTCTGCAGTCGATGCGTGACTTGGGGGTGGAGATATGGTCGACGGGCGGTGAGACGGCCGACGTGGGCGATCTGGTGCGAACGATCATTGTGGACAGTACGGTGACGGCCCGAATGAAGCGTTCGGACGTGATTTCGAACGACCGTATCAAGGCGGGTTGTTACATCGTGGGGCTGAGTTCTTTCGGACAGGCCACCTATGAAACGGAGTACAACGGGGGAATGGGCAGCAACGGCCTCACTTCGGCGCGTCACGACGTGTTCGCCAACTATCTGGCGTCGAAATATCCGGAGAGCTACGACAACGGAGTCCCTTCCGATCTGGTCTATACCGGGAAATACCGGCTGACCGACAAGGTCGAAGTGGACGGACAGACGCTGACCATGGGCAAACTGGTGCTTTCTCCCACGCGGACCTATGCACCGATTATCCGGGAGGTGTTGCGCCATTACCGGGGCAATCTCCACGGCATGGTGCATTGCAGCGGCGGCGGCCAGACGAAAGTGTTGCATTTCATCGAGGACGTGCATGTCATCAAGGACAATCTGTTCGAGGTTCCGTTCCTGTTCCAGGCGATTCAGGAGCAGAGCGAGACGCCGTGGAGCGAAATGTACTGCGTTTTCAATATGGGACACCGCATGGAGTTGTATGTCGATCCTTCGGTGGCCAACGACATCGTGAAAATTTCGCGCGAGTTTGGTGTGGACGCCCGGATCATCGGCCGGGTCGAACCTTCCGAAACACCGATGGTGACCATCTATAAGGACGGAGAGGAGTTTTCCTATACGAAATAGTCTTTCGGAACATACGGAAACGGCGTGTCTGCGGCTGGCAGACACGCCGTTTTTAGGGGCTGGGTATGTTGTTGTCTGTCCTGCATCCCGCGGAGGGGGGCCTGTGGGGGATTTGCCGGACCTGTTTTCCGGACGGCCTTTCCCGCTGCGCTACATGTCCGGCTGTTGCCGGTGCGTTACGAGCACTTTGTCGATGCGGGCCCCGTCCATGTCGACGATCTCCAGGTCGAATTCCCTCCACCGGAGGCGTTCACCGGTGCGGGGTATGTGCTCGAGTTCTTCGAGGATCAGCCCGCTGAGCGTGTTGTAGTCGTATTTCGGGAAAAGCTCTTCCAGATCGAAGAAAGCCAGAAAGTCGTAGAACGAGCACTGTCCGTCCACCAGGAACGAACCGTCTTCCCGCTGGACGATCTCTTGTTCCTCGTCCTTTTCGGGCATCGAACCGATCAGTCCCTCCAGAATGTCTTTCAGGGTGACGATTCCCTGAATGTCGCCGAATTCGTCACTGACCAGTCCGTATTTGATCCGTCCGTTTTTCATCTGCTCCAGAGCGTTGTAGACGCTCAGATTCTCGTGGAAATAATGCGCGGGACGAAGCAGCGAGCGCAGCCGGAAACCGGGGCGCTCCACCTCTCCGAAAAGGTCCTTGAGCCGGACGATTCCGATGATGTTGCCCGGTCCGCCCTCGGTGACGGGATAGAGGTCGAAAGGATGAAGCCGCACGGTGTCGGTGATCTGCTGCGGCGTGGCGTCCGCATCGAGCGTGACCATTTCGCTGCGGTGGGTCATGATCGACTCCACCTTACGGTCGCCCAGTCCGAAAACCCGTTCCACGATATCCTGTTCCACCTCCTGAATCTCCCCGTCCGCGGTGCCTTCCTGGATGATCGCCTTGATCTCCTCCTCGGTCACTTTCTCCTCCTGCTCCTTCATGCCCAGTATGTTGAAGAAAAACGAAGTGCTTTTCGAGAGCAGCCATACGAAAGGCGAAGCGACGGCCGAAAGCAGATTCATGGGCCGGGCCACGGCTTTGGCGGCCTTTTCCGAGGCGCTCATGCCGATCCGTTTGGGGACCAGTTCGCCGAAAATGAGGGTCAGGTAGGTGACGGCGATCACGATGACCGTCTTGGCGGCCGTTACTGACCATGCGGCCGGTATGCCGGCCCTGGCCAGCAGGGACCCCAGGTCCTGGGCCAGTACGTCGCCCGAGTAGATACCTGTGAGGATGCCGATCAGAGTGATGCCGATCTGGATCGTGGAGAGGAATTTATCCGGTTTGCGGGCCAGATTGAGCGCCGTGCGGGCCGACCGGTTCCCTTCGCGGGCATCGGCCTCCAGCCGGGATTTTCGGGCCGAGATCAGGGCGATCTCCGACATGGCGAATACTCCGTTGAGCAGAATCAGCAGCAGAATGACGGCTATCTCCATAAAAAGCGTTTTTAAGGTTTGCTGCCCGCGGCGGGGGAGAAGCCGCCCGCCGCGGTGCAGGTGTGACTCAGATCACGATATTGATGATTTTGCCCGGCACCACGATCACCTTACGGGGTGTTTTTCCGTCCAGGTAGCGGGCTGTGGCACTGTCGGCGAGCACCAGTTTTTCGAGCTCTCCGTTGGATATGCCCAGCGGAAGCTCCTTCTTGAAGCGGAGCTTGCCGTTGAACGACACGGGATATTCGAAGCTGTTTTCCACGAGGTATTTCTCGTCGTATTCGGGGAAACGGGCGTCGAAAATGGTTCTCGGGTGTCCGAGGGCCGTCTGCCACAACTCTTCCGTGATGTGCGGAGCGAAGGGGGAAAGCAGTACGGCGAGCGGTTCGAGAATTTCGCGCTTGTTGCAATCTCCCAGTTCGTTGAGGCAGATCATGAAGGCGCTCACCGACGTGTTGAACGAGAAGTTTTCGATATCCTCGCGGACTTTCTTGATCGTCTTGTGCAGGGTCTTCAATTCGGCCGGGGCCGCCTTTTCGTCCGAGAGGTTCAGAACCCCGTCCCGGTTGTAGAAAAGACGCCAGAAACGGCGCAGGAACTTGTGCACGCCGTCTATGCCGTTGGTGTCCCACGGTTTGGACTGTTCGAGCGGGCCGAGGAACATTTCGTACATGCGCAGCGTGTCGGCGCCGTAGTTCTCCACGATGTAGTCGGGATTCACCACGTTGTACATCGACTTCGACATCTTCTCGATGGCCCAGCCGCAGATATATTTCCCGTCTTCGAGGATGAACTCCGCATCGGCGAATTCGGGCCTCCATGCCCGGAAGGCGTCGAGATTCAGCAGGTCGTTCTTCACGATGTTCACGTCCACGTGGATCTCCTGTGTCTCGTACCGGTCTTTGAGTCCGAGCGAGACGAACTTGTTGGTGCCCACCACGCGGTAGACGAAGTTCGACCGGCCCTGGATC
>CDZF01000004.1_pt1 | contig 123740 bp, 93 predicted proteins | sample 557591 | NCBI WGS metagenome assembly CDZF01 (sample SAMEA3182093, study PRJEB8094) | gut metagenome | biome: human; feature: gut; material: Stool; isolation source: human stools | place: Canada | collected 2012-02-04
GGCCGAAGGGAGCCGCATCGTCGAATACTGGGACAACAGCAGGACCAATGTAATCGGTAACCTGATGCTCGTCACCTCCGACCCGAACTACTGCATCAACCTGAACGGTTCCAGCATGGACCCGGAGAACACACTCGCACAGGAGTTCATCGACGGAAACGTTCCGGCCGGCCTCCAGGTTAAGAACGTCATGCCCCAGCATGGATACGAAGGGTTCGTTCAGGCGCAGGACGGCACGATGTACAACGCTTTCCGCGGAAAGGGCTATTTCGAAGGCCGGTATCTGAACACTCCGTGGAAATTCGGAGACCAGGCCGTGAAGATCGACTGCCTGATCCCCCAATGCAATGTCACCTCCATGGGAGCCTCGGTCTGCCTGCTGTACGACGGGACCAACCATCGCTTCCTGATCAAGGACACCCAGTACAGTACGGCTACGGTTCCCTCGACTGCCGGTCCCACGATCGAAATGATCGAATCCGACGTCGATGAAGCCAAACAGGACAAAATGATTTTCTGTGCCAACATCAACATGGCCAACACTAGGGATTTCGAACACATGAGTTATGCCCAATACTGGGCCCTGTTCAAAGGGACGGACGGCAACTACTACGCCCGCCAGTTCTGGTTCGATTTCAATTACCATGAAATCGGCGCTGCGGAGAACAACTATCCGGAGACATACATCCAGATCGACGACATGAACGAGAACAGCGTGATCCATGTGATGCCTACCTTCACAACGAACTATGCCCACATCTATTACACGGACGGAGTCGACCAAAAGGTTCTGCGCGTACGCAAGCGGGATCAGGACGATCTGGGTGAGCCGGCCGTATTCAAGGAGTTCGACAAGGAGATCGTCTCCGTCTCTTCGGCCTGCACCCAGTACATGGGCTTCCTCTGCATCTGCTTCAAGGACGGTTCCGTGATGCTTTACAACACGCAGGATTACACGCTGGGGGCTTCCTTCACCGAGTTCAAGGAGGAGCGGGTGACGCTCGACTCCACCGATCCCGAAATCAATGCCGATCTCGGAGAGATCGTCTCCTGCACCTACAAATGGGGCAAAGCCTCGGCTCCGAAGTAACAGACCGGCGGATATGAAAAAACGGGAGGAAATATCCTCCCGTTTTTTCATATCCGCCGGTCATCAGGGTCTGTCGACAAACGCCATCAGCAGCGGCAGCAGATAGTAGTATTTGTTCAGCCGTTTTTTCAGAAACTTGTAGCTCCGGTACTTCTGCGTCTTGACCGTGTTGATGCTCACGCCGAGCATTTCGGCGATCTCGGCCCCGGAGTGGCCTTCGATCGACAGGCGCATGATGCGGCGGCGGTCCTCCGGCAGCTCCTGAATCGAAAGATAGAGCTCCCGGATCACCTCCTCACCCACGACGCCCGCCAAAAATTCGAAATCGGTCTCCTCCCCGTTTTCGATCCGCTCGCGCCGCTCCCGGTCGCTCTCCTCGTACAGATGGTTCAGGATACCGACCCGGTTGCCGCTGTTACGCATGTAAGCCACCGAATTGTTGTAAACCGCCTTGTAGAGATAGGCCCCCAGGTCGCGCGCATCGGTGAACCGCACGTCCGACTGCCATATCTTCATCAGCACGTCCTGCACGATGTCCTCGGCACACGGCCCGTCCTTCACCACCGTATGGCTGTACGAACAGAGAGCCCGGTAATAGTGGGCGTACAGCGCCTCCCATGCCTGGTAGTCCTTGTCGTTGATCTCCTGGATTATGTCGGAAAGCCCTTTATACATCATTCTCTCGGGAGTGCTATCGCGCAAAGATACGAATTTTGAAAACAAAACGGTATTTTTATACCATACAGCACAAAAAACCGTTTTTCAGTTAAAAACCATATATCTTCGCAAAAGAAACGAAAAAAACAATACACGTAGTATGAAACCGACTTTCATTTGCTATCCGAAATGCAGCACCTGCGCCAAAGCGGCCAAATGGCTCGCCTCCCACGGCATCGAAACCGACACGCGCGACATCGTCGCCGACCGCCCTTCCCGCGATGAACTGTCCGGATGGCTCTCCCGCAGCGGGCTTCCCGTGCGGAAACTGTTCAACACCAGCGGGCTCCGTTACAAGGAGCTGAACCTGAAGGAACGGATTCCCGCCTCATCAGACAGCGAACTGCTCGACCTGCTCGCCACGGACGGGAAACTGGTCAAACGGCCCGTACTGGTATGGGACGGAGGCGTCCTTTTCGGCTTCCGGGAAGAGGAGTGGGCGAAGGCGCTGCGCTGAAAAGGGCGATGAATTGCGGTTCTCCGCGAAAAAACGTATATTTGAAAACAGGGATCACATTCAAAAACCGACGCGTATGAAAAAGTTTCTTTCTCTGGCCGTCATGATCCTGCTGGCAGGATCGGTCTGCACACAGGCCCAGACCAAGGCCGAACGCAAGGCCCGCGAGGCCGAAACCGTCAAGACACGCCTCGAAAACCGCGACTACACGATCGAAGTGCTCACCGTTCATCCGATGGGAGGGCGCAGTATCCAGGTCACGCCCGACTTTACGCTCACCGTGAAGGGAGACTCCGTCCGCTCGGTGCTTCCCTATTTCGGACGGGCCTACACCGTTCCCTACGGCGGCGGCAACGGACTGCGCTTCGAAGCCGTCACCCGGGATTACAGGCAGGAATACAACAAAAAAAGGAAAGAGACGCAAATCACCTTCTCCGTGCGCACCGACGAAGACAACTTCCAGTTCCGCCTCTCCGTCTTCGGCAACGGATCGAGCATGATCAGCGTCCAGTGCAACAACCGCGAGGGAATCAGCTACAACGGCCGCATGGCGACCCGGGAACGCGGAGCGGAAAAGAAATAGCTGCCCGCGAACGGCCCCCGGAAACGCTTCTTCCGGGCAGGAAAGAGCGGAAAGGAAAGACCGGGACCGAACGGTGCCTGCGCGAAGGGAAAGCCGGAACCGGAATCAGATCAGCCCCATCATCCGCCGGCGGGCCCACGGGATCACCAGCGCAGGAGGTTGTTTGCCTGCGAGCAGTTCCGTCATGTATTTCATATAGGGTTCCACATGCGAGAAGAACAGTTTATACCCTTCGCACAGGGCATTCAGGTTGTTCTCCCCATTGGCCGCCTTTTCGAACCGGTGCTTGGGACACTCGCCCCGGCAGGCGAAGTACCATTTGCAGCGCAGGCATTCGGCCGGCAGCGTGTTGCGTTTGTTGATTCCGAACCGGAACTGGGCCTGCGACCGGAACAGGGTCTTCAGATCGCACTCCATCAGGTTCCCGAGCCGGTATTCCGGATAGACGAAATGATCGCAGGAATAGACGTCGCCGTTGTGCTCCACCACCAGGGCGTCGCCGCATGTCTCGCCGAACGAACACAGGCCCGGCTGCACGCCCACCCACTGGGCCAGCGCCACGTCGAACAGTTGCACGAAACAACTGCCCACGTCACTCACGACCCACTGGTCGAAAATATCGTTCATGAACTCCCCATATCCGCGGCCCGTCACCGACCATTCGGCCCGCCGTGCCCCCTCGTATCCCGGCGGCACGATCCGCGACCGGCCGCCCTGCGGCGAATCGACCACGTGTTCCACTACGGGCAGAAACTGCATGTAACGGCTGCCTATCGACTTGAGGAAACGATAGACCTCGGCTCCGCGCCCTTCGCTCAGGCGGTTGACCGTACTCAGCGTATTGTACTCCACTCCCGTACGGGCCAGCAGTTCGATCCCGGCCATCACCCGGTCGAAAGTGGGCCGGCCGCCCTTGTCCACGCGGAACGGATCGTGAATATCCCGCGGCCCGTCGATCGAAACCCCGACGAGAAAATCGTTCTCCCGGAAAAAGGAACACCACTCCTCGTCGAGCAGCACGCCGTTGGTCTGGAGCGCATTGTCGATCTTCTTCTCCCCCGCATATTTTTTCTGGAACTCCACCGCCCGGCGGTAAAAGTCCAGTCCCGCCAACAACGGTTCCCCGCCATGCCAACAGAAGGTGACCAGCGGGACGTCGTTCCCCTCGATATACTGCCGCACGTACTCTTCCAGCATCTCCAAGCTCATTTTCGGCTCCCTGCCGCCGTAAAGGCCGGCCTTGTCCAGATAATAGCAATACTGGCAGTCCAGATTGCACAGCGATCCGGCAGGCTTCAGCATCGTGCCGAAAGAGGTGGGACGACTGCTTTTGACAGCATCGCCGAATGTGAGGGATCTACGGAAATTCCGGGCCATGTCAGCCGATTCAATTAGCGGATAAAAAAACGGATATTCAAATGAAAAGCCGGCCCATAAAGGGCCGGCTTTTCATACCTGGCGGAGAGGACGGGATTCGAACCCGTGGTACAGTTACCCGTACGGCAGTTTAGCAAACTACTGGTTTCAGCCACTCACCCACCTCTCCGGACCTATGTCTTGTCTTTCGTGGTGCAAATGTAACGTATTTTCCGGGATAAACCAAACGGAACCGTCACTTTTCCGCCCGCAGACGGAAAGAATTCACACCCTCCCGCTAAAAAATAAACCGGGAGCTGATCTCCTTGTAATTGTGCACCCGTTCGATCACATCTGCGAAGATGTCGGCCACCGAGAGCACCGTGAACTTCGAGGTGTCCTTATCCTTGCGCAGGGGAATCGTATCGGTCACGATCACCTCGCTGAGCGAACTGTTGTTGATCCGTTCGTAGGCCGGCCCCGAAAGCACGGCATGCGTAGCGGCGGCCCGGACACTCTTGGCCCCCTTTTCCATCAGCATGTCGGCCGCCTTGGTGATTGTCCCGGCCGTGTCGATCATGTCGTCGAGAATGATGATGTTGCGTCCCTCGACATCGCCGATCGCAGTCATGCTTCCCACGACGTTGGCCTTCTCGCGCTGCTTGTGGCTGATGATCATCGGGGCGTGCAGATACTGCGAATAGGCATGGGCCCGCTTGGCCCCGCCCATGTCGGGCGCCGCGATGGAGAGGTCCTCCATGTTGAGCCCGTTGATATAGGGGACGAAAATGCCGCTGGCATAGAGATGATCGACCGGAATGTCGAAGAAACCCTGTATCTGGTCCGCATGCAGGTCCATCGTCATGATGCGGTCCACCCCGGCGGCACGCAGCAGATTGGCCACCAGTTTGGCACCGATCGAAACCCTCGGACGATCCTTCCGGTCCTGACGGGCCCAGCCGAAATAAGGCATGACGGCGATCACACGGTGGGCCGACGCACGGTGGGCGGCGTCGATCATCAGCAGGAGTTCCATCAGGTTGTCCGTAGGCGGGAACGTGGAGGCTACGATAAAGACCGTGCAGCCACGGATACTCTCGTTGTAGGCGGGCTGGAACTCGCCGTCGCTGAACTCCAGCACCGAAGAGTCGCCCAACTCCGTTCCGTAGCTCTTGGCTATCTTCTCCGCCAGGTAACGGGACTCCCGGCAGGCAAAAAATTTGAGTTTATGTATCGCCATCGTTTTAGGGTTTGGTCTGTTTCGACCACAAAAGTAATGTTTACGAATGAAATTCGTATCCGAAAAGCGCTTTTTTATTAACAATCATTTAAACTTTCGCCGATAAAGGAGAGAATCCCGTCGCGCCCCAGTTTCTTTTCCGACGAGGTGAGGAAGACCGGAGGCAGTTCCTCCCACTCTTCGAGCAGACGGCGTTTGTAATGCGCCACGTTCGAGGCAAGCCGGTCGGCCGACAGTTTGTCCCCCTTGGTGAAGACGATCCCGAAAGGTATCCCCTCCTCGCCCAGCATCCGGATAAAATCGAGGTCGATCCGCTGGGGTTCCAGCCTCGAATCCACCAGCACGAAGAGGAAATGGAGCCTCGGACCGCGCATAATGTAATCCCGGATCAGCTTCGAAAACTCCTCCCGCCGGCTCCTGGCCACCCGGGCATAGCCGTATCCCGGAAGGTCGACCAGATACCACGCCCCGTTGATCAGAAAATGATTCGCCAGGCGGGTCTTGCCCGGCTGTCCGGACACCTTGGCCAGCCCCGGACGATCCGTCAGCATGTTGATGAGTGACGACTTGCCCACGTTGCTCCGCCCGATGAAGGCGAACTCCGGCCGGTCGTCCGGCATCTGGGACAGCTTGCTGCTGCTGCATCTGAACTGTGCGGAGGTAATATTCATTGCAGGAAGATTTCCGGCAAAAGTAACTCTTTTCGCCGAAGATAAAAAATGCGGTGCCGCCCTCCCCGGACAAAAAAACGGCGCCTTCGAGGCGCCGTTTTTCAGATATATGGCTTGAAATTACTTTACGGTAGCCATGTACTCGATCAGCTCGAGCACCTTGTTCGAGTAACCCCACTCGTTGTCGTACCACGATACGACCTTCACGAATTTGGGCGAAAGCTGGATACCGGCCTTCGCATCGAAGATCGAAGTGCGGGGATCGCCCAGGAAGTCGCTCGATACGACAGCATCCTCGGTGTAACCCAGAATACCTTTCAGTTCGCCTTCCGAAGCCTCTTTCATGGCCTTGCAGATCTCGTCGTAGGTGGTCTCCTTGGCCAGCGTACAAGTCAGGTCGACAACCGATACGTCGAGGGTGGGAACACGCAGCGACATACCCGTCAGCTTACCGTTCAGGGCGGGGATCACCTTGCCTACGGCCTTGGCGGCACCGGTCGACGAGGGGATGATGTTGCCGCTGGCGGCACGGCCGCCTCTCCAGTCCTTCATCGAGGGACCGTCCACGGTCTTCTGCGTAGCGGTGGTCGAGTGTACGGTGGTCATCAGACCCTCTACCATGCCGAACTTGTCGTTCAGCACCTTGGCGATGGGAGCCAGACAGTTGGTGGTGCAGGATGCGTTCGAAACGATGGGCTGACCAGCATAGGTCTTGTTGTTCACACCCATAACGAACATCGGGGTGTCGTCCTTCGAGGGAGCCGACATCACCACGCGTTTGGCACCGGCCTTGATGTGGGCCTCGGCCTTCTCCTTGGTGAGGAACAGGCCGGTGGACTCAACCACGTACTCGGCACCTACCTCGTTCCACTTCAGGTTGGCGGGATCTTTCTCAGCGGTTACGCGGATGGCGTGGCCGTTAACGACCAGCTTGCCGTCCTTCACCTCGATCGAACCCTTGAACTGACCGTGCATCGTGTCGTAACGAAGCATGTAAGCCATGTAATCTACGTCGATCAGGTCGTTGATACCTACCACCTCGATCTTGTCTGCCTTCTCCATGGCAGCGCGGAACACCAAACGGCCGATACGTCCGAAGCCGTTGATACCAATTTTAATCTTTGACATAATCTGTTATTATTAGGTTTGAACTTATTCCTCTCTTTTTTCGCGTTCTAACGCACGGCAAAAATAAACAATTTCAAAATCGTAACCAAAAAATTTTTAAATATTTTTATTAACGGGTTTCCGTGCACTCCTTGGCCCGCTTGGCCATGGCCGAAGCGAAGACGAAATCGTTGAGTTCGCGGTTTTTCGAATGAAGAATGTCCTTCTTCGTTCCCTCCCACCATTTGCGGCCCTCGTGGAGGAATACAATTTTCTCGCCGATCTCCATCACGGAGTTCATGTCGTGCGTATTTATGATGGTGGTCATGCCGTACTCCACCGTAATCTCGTGGATCAGGTTGTCGATCACCACCGAGGTCTTCGGATCGAGACCCGAATTGGGCTCGTCGCAGAACAGGTACCGGGGATTCATCACGATCGCCCGCGCGATGGCCACCCGCTTGACCATGCCGCCGCTCAGCTCAGCAGGATAGAGCCCGTTGGCATCCTGGAGGTTCACCCTCCGCAGGCAGAAATTCACCCGTTCGAGCTTCTCCCTCTCGCTCTGCGTCGTGAAAAGGTCGAGCGGCAGCTTCACGTTCTCCTCCACCGTCGAGGAGTCGAGCAGGGCACCGCCCTGGAAAATCATCCCCACATCGCGGCGGATCAGTTTGCGCTCCTTGAAATCGAGGTTCGAAAAGAGCACGTCGTCGTAGTATATCTCGCCGCTGTCGATCGGATGCAGCCCTACGATCGACTTCAGCAGCACGGTCTTGCCCGAACCGCTCTGGCCGATGATGAGGTTGGTTTTCCCCTGGTCGAACTCCACGCTGATGTCGTTGAGCACGACCCTTCCGTCGAACGACTTGACCAGATGTTCCGTACGTATCATATCAATAGGAGTTGAGTGAGGATCAGATCGAAAATCAGGATCATCACCGAACTGACGACCACCGCCTTCGTGCTGGCACGCCCCACTTCCAGCGAATTGCCCTGCGCGAAATAGCCGTAAAATCCGGAAATCGAAGTGATGAGAAAAGCGTAGACGGCGATCTTGATGAGCGAGTACCAGATCGAAAAGGGTTTGAAACTGTACATCAGCCCGTCGATGTAGTCGCCCGGATTCATCACGCCCGTGAAAATGGCGATCAGATATCCCCCGGCCGTACCGATCAGGATGCTGAGGATTGTCAGGAAGGGAAAGAAGAAGACCGTGGCCACGATCTTGGGCAGGATCAGGTAACTGGCCGAGTTGACGCCCATGATCTCCAGCGCGTCGATCTGCTCGGTGATACGCATGGTCCCGATCTCGGAGGCGATATTCGACCCCACCTTGCCGGCCAGGATGAGCGCCACTACCGTCGAACTGAATTCGAGAATCATCGACTCACGGGTGGCGTAGCCGATCAGATAACGGGGAATGAAGGGCGATTCGAGGTTGATCGACATCTGGAGGGTGATGACGGCCCCCATGAAGACCGAGATCAGGGCCGCGATACCGATCGAATTGAGCCCCAGCGACTCCATCTCGAAGAGAATCCGCCGGCGGTAGATGCTCCGCTTCTCAGGCCTCGAAAAGACCTTCGACATCAGAATGCAATAGTTCCCAAAGAGGGCGAAAAGTTTCATAGGCGATCTATTTCTACGAAGGTTGGTCGGTCCGTTCCCCGCTCGTGATCTCTTCGAACTCCACGTAATCCCCCACCGTACCGCTCACCCGCTTTTTCGGGGCGCGTGCCGTCTGCTGCACGGTCACCTCGCCCTCCCGGGCCGAAGGCCGGCGGGTCCGAGCCCCGGAATTCCACGAAAAACCGCGGAATCCCTCCGAAGAGGTACCCGCGAAACGCTCGGCGAACTCCTGCTGCTTTTTCCCGATCCAGCGTCGCAGCAGCCAGCGGCCCAGAGCCCCCACCGCGTAAAAGCCCAGAATCAGAAAAAAGAGAAACGAAAGAAATGCCTCCATAAAATCAGCGTACCACGATAAACTCTGCAAAGATAACGACAATTTTCCGATTTATTGTCCGGGGCTTCCTCTAAAATAGTTTGGTAATAATTTTGCAGCGAAGAGAGAGGTTTCTTGCCCTTCGTACAATATAATATTGTATCTTTGTCATTCGAACCTAACAATTTATTGTATTCCGCAACAAAAGAAAAAACTCATGGAACTGAGCAAAATCACTGCCATATCCCCCGTAGACGGCCGTTACAGGGCCAGCGCGGAACCGCTGGACAACTATTTTTCCGAATTCGCCCTGATCCGCTACCGGGTGCTGGTCGAGATCGAATACTTCATCGCCCTGTGCGACATCCCCCTGCCCCAGCTCGAAGGAGTCGATCCGTCCCTGTTCGAGAAGCTGCGCGACATCTACCGCGACTTCACCGTCGAAGAGGCCCTGCGGGTCAAGGAGATCGAAAAGACCACCAACCACGACGTCAAGGCCGTGGAATATTTCATCAAGGAGAAAATGGATACTCTGGAACTCTCCGGCGTCAAGGAGTTCGTCCATTTCGGCCTCACCTCGCAGGACATCAACAACACAGCCATTCCTCTGAGCCTCAAGGACGCCACCCACCGGGTCTACTATCCCCAGTTGGAGGAACTTGTGGCCAAGCTGTCGTCGCTGGCCACCGAATGGGAGAACATTCCCCTGCTGGCCCACACCCACGGCCAGCCCGCCTCGCCCACCAAGCTGGGCAAGGAGATACGGGTCTTCGTCGAACGGCTCGAAAAACAGATGGCCCTGCTGCGCCGCATCCCCGCCCCGGCCAAGTTCGGAGGCGCCACGGGGAACTTCAACGCCCACATGGCCGCCTATCCCGAAATCGACTGGGTAGCCTTCGCCAACCGGTTCGTCAACGACATCCTTCACCTGGACCGCTCGCAGACGACCACCCAGATCGAACATTACGACAACATGGCCGCCATTTTCGACGGGTTCAAGCGGATCAACACCATTCTCATCGACTTCTGCCGCGACATGTGGACCTATATCTCCATGGAGTATTTCAAGCAGAAAATCAAGGCGGGCGAAGTGGGCTCTTCGGCCATGCCGCACAAGGTGAACCCGATCGACTTCGAGAACGCCGAGGGCAACCTCGGCATGGCGAACGCCATCTTCCAGCATTTGTCGGCCAAACTGCCCGTCTCGCGGATGCAGCGCGACCTGACCGACTCGACCACCCTGCGCAACATCGGGGTACCCGCGGCCCACACGCTGATCGCCCTCAAGTCGATCCTCAAGGGCCTGGGCAAGCTCATCATCAACACCGAAGCGATCAGCCAGGACCTCGACCGCAACTGGGCGGTAGTGGCCGAAGGCATCCAGACGATCCTCCGCAGGGAGCAGTATCCGGCCCCCTACGAGGCGCTCAAGGCCCTGACACGCACCAACAAGCCCGTGACCAAAGAGGACATCGGCCGTTTCATCGACCAGTTGGACGTGAAACCGAGCGTAAAGGAGGAACTGCACCGTCTCACGCCCCAGACCTACACAGGCATCTATTAATACCCGTCATACAATTATCATTCAATCACACAAAAACACAGGATTATGAAAAAGTACAAATGCGAAGTCTGCGGCTACATCTATGACCCCGAAGTGGGCGATCCCGAAAACGGCATCGACCCGGGTACGGCTTTCGAAGACCTTCCGGACGACTGGGTATGCCCCATCTGCCAGGAGGGCAAGGAGGTTTTCTCCCCGATCGACTAACGGTCTCTCTCCCGGCTGCGGAACGGGCCCGGAGAGGCCCGCGGAGGCGGCCGGAAGGCAGTCGGGTTCCTTAGGGGGCCCGATCTATGCCACGAAAAGGCTAAAGAGCTTATAGCCCGAAGTTTGGGCAGGGAATTTGATATCTCATAGCGTAAACTTTTACGACTATGAGATATCTTTTATTATGTCTGGCTGCCATGTGCAGCTACGCGGCGGTAGCCCAGCTTTCCCCCGAAGAACTCCGCAAACACGCTTCCGAACTGCGCCACCAGGCCCGCGTCCAGGAACGCGAGATCAAGACGGCCGAATTCAAGAAGCACATCGACTCGATCGTGCTCACCCACAGTTACCGGTTCCTGCCCAGCAGTTTCACGCGCCAGCCGGCCGGCATGACCCGGATGATCTACAACCCCAACTTCCAGCTGGGTGTGTACGAAGATTTCGTGGACATCTACCTGCCCTACATCAAAGGCATCACCCCGCCCTATTTCATCACGGTACTCAACTACACGATCACCAATCCCGACAACTACATCGCCAAGCAGACGAACGAAGGCTGGACGATCACCTTCAATTCGAGCCTCTTCAGCGCGAACAACTACACCTTCACCCTCAACATCTACGGAGCCACCGGCGAAGCAGTACTCAACCTCTCGTCCGACCTCTACAACACGGTGACCTACAACGGCACCATCATGGGCAACTATTAGGCGATGAAAGGAATGTCGTTTCTCCCGATTCTCCTTCTCTGCGGCTGTGCGGCCCTGCAGGCGCAACAACAGACGGCCGATTCACCACCGGACTACTCCGGAGAACCTGCCGTGGCGGAATATGCCGACGCTCCGGCCGGGACAGCCTCCGACGGGCTTTCCCCGGCGGAAGGGATGTCCCCCGGAACCATACGGCAGAATACCGCCGTATCCGCGGCGGCACCGGCCCGTACGGACCCCCCGGCCTCCGCACAGCCGGCACAGGCTTCCCCCGCTCCGGCCGCCGAGCCCTCAAGCACGCCCGTAGCCCTGCCCCGCACGATTCCGCCCGAAGTGCAGTCCGTTCCCGACAAGGATGCGGACAAGCTGACCCGCACCGAACGGCGCAGGCTCAAGGCGGAACGTTTCGCCGCACGGCTCGACTCGCTGGTCCGGTCGCACAACTTCCGCTTCCTGCCCAACAGCATGCAGGAACTGCCCGGAGGCTGGACCCAGCTGATCTACAACGAACTCTATTTCGTGGGTATCTTTTCCGACCACGTGGAGGTCCACATGCCCATGATCCGGGGCAACACGGTGGAGTACATCGAAATTCTCAACTTCGACACGTTCGAATTGCAGAACTACCAGATTTCCCAGGTGCAGTACGGATGGAACGTCTCCTTCAACATGACCCATGCAGACCGGAACTACACGGTCAACATGATGGTCTACACGCTGACGGGACAGACCGTTCTGAACCTGCTCACGCTGAGCAACACGATCCGCTACGTGGGTTACATACAGCCTCTGTCGAAAGACTGACGACGGCATACAAGAGCTACGGCATAGGCGGAAACACCCTCTTCGCGCCCCTCGTATCCCAGCCGTTCGGAAGTCGTCGCCTTTACCGAAACCGCGTCGCACTCCACGCCCATCGTCCGGGCCAGGGTGCGGCGCATTTCGTCAATATGAGGCCTCAGCCGGGGCCGCTGCATCACGATCGTCGCATCAACGTTGGCCACCCGGTATCCCTTCTCCCGAAGCAATTCCACCGTGCGGCGCAGCAGCACGAGACTGTCGATGCCCCGGAACTCCTCCGACGTGTCGGGAAAATGAAGCCCGATATCGCCCAGCGCCACGGCGCCCAGCAACGCATCGCAGAGGGCGTGCACCAGCACGTCGCCGTCCGAATGCGCCACGAATCCCTTTTCGTGCGGAATCCGCACCCCGCCGATCACCAGCGGCAGCCCCTCACGGAGCACATGCACGTCGAAACCGTGCCCGATCCGAAAATCCTCCATTTCCGTTATCCGATAATTAACAGGGGATAAATATACGAAATATAGCCGACATACAGAACCCTGCCGGCCATTGTCCTCCCGGTCCCGCCCCGGAAGGCGCCCGGTCACCGGCCGAAAACCAGCCCGACGGTCAGGTTCACGGAGTGCAGGGCCATGGCCGGCGACATTCTCACCCTCCGTTCGCCCGCCTGTCCGCCGGAGACATTCTGCTCCGCATCGAACCGTTTCGCAGCCGACGCCAGCAGCGACACACGCAGCTGCAATCCTACGCCGCCGGCCAGCCGCCACAGGTAAGCCGCCCCGGCCTGCCCGGCGAACGAGGCCGTCCGCCACGTCTCGCCGCGTCCGAAGTCCATACGCGAACGCAGGTAACCCACCCCCAGGTCGAACATCCATGCATTGCGGTATCTGCCGTCGAAAAGCCTGTATGTCACGGCGGGACCGATATAGAAACTGCGAAAATCCCACTCCTGCAGGCCCCGGTAATTTGCCGCGACGCCCACCCCCCAGGATTCGGAGACGAAACCCGATACGGTCCCGCCGACGATAAACCCGTCGGTCATGTCGTGCCACGGCATCCCTTCTCCCGCACACTGCACGCCGTTCAGGGAACAGTCGCCCGTGGAGGCGAAAATACGCCCCCGGTAACTGTATCCTCCCTCCAGCGCCAAAGTCAGCATATCGTAGCGGCCCTCCTTCTCCTCCCGGGGAAGGGAGCGTATGCTCCGTATGCTGTCCCGTCCGAAATAGCGGAGCGCCCTCCGGCCCTCCATCCTCACCATCAGTTTTTCGGAATCGGCACTGAGTACCCGGCAGACGTACTCCTTTCCCGTTGTGGTACGGATCACCCGTGTCTGGGCAGCGGCACTGCCCGCAATCGACAAAAGAAACGCTACGGGCAGAAATGCCCGGCGGCAGAGGGGAAAATTCTTCATCATAAGGTCAGGTATCGGTGTCGTCAGGGATAAATATACGCAAAATTCACTATCTTTACAAGCAAACTACACGAAATCATGGCTATACTCGACCGATTGGAACCGCGCCCGGTGTGGGAGATTTTCGAAGAGATCACCCGGGTGCCCAGACCCTCGAAAAAGGAGGGCCAGATCATCCGCTATCTCACGGATTTCGCAGGGAAACACGGGTTCGACTGCAAAAAGGACGACGCAGGCAACGTGGTCATCCGGAAACCCGCCACTCCCGGACGGGAAGACCGTCCCGCCGTGGTGCTGCAAAGCCACATGGATATGGTCTGCGAGAAGAACTCGGACGTCGTGTTCGACTTCGAAAACGATCCCATCGTCCCCCGCATCGAAGACGGATGGGTCAAAGCGACCGGCACCACGCTCGGGGCCGACTGCGGTATCGGCATGGCGGCGGCTCTGGCCGCACTGACCGACGAAAAGTTGGAACACGGTCCGCTGGAGGCCCTTTTCACCGTGGACGAGGAGACGGGACTGACCGGAGCCTTCAATCTGGGCGAAAATATGCTCTCCGGGCAGTACCTGATCAATCTCGACTCTGAAGACGAGGGAGAACTCTTCATCGGATGCGCCGGAGGGATCGACACGGTCGCCACCTTCCGCTACACCCCTCAGGAACCGCCCCGGGGGACGGTCTTCTTCCGGGTGGACATTGCCGGGCTGAAAGGCGGCCATTCGGGTGACAACATCAACGACGGGCTGGCCAATTCGAACAAGCTGATGGCCCGGCTGCTCGGACAGATCGGCCGGGAAACGGACCTCTGCCTCGGCTATTTCGACGGAGGCAACCTCCGCAACGCCATTCCGAGAGAGGCCTACGCATTGTTCGGCGTTCCCGTCAAGGGTGTCCGGCGGCTGTTCGAGATTTACGAACGGTTCACGCGCGACATCGCCGAAGAGTTCCGCCTGACCGATCCCGGCATCACGTTCTCCATCGCCGAAATGCCGCCCACCGACACGGTGCTCGACGCCGCCACACGGGACGGACTGCTCGGATCGCTGCTGGGCGTACCCAACGGCGTACTGGCCATGAGCCATGCCGTACCGGGGCTCGTGGAGACCTCCACGAACCTCGCTTCGGTGAAATTCGGACCCGACCGTACGATCACGGTCACCTCCTCGCAGCGCTCCTCGTCCGAGAGCGCCAAACGGGCGGCGGCAGCCTCCGTGGAAGCGGTCTACCGGCTCGCCGGAGCGGAGGTCAGCCATTCGGACGGTTACCCGGGCTGGACCCCCGACCCCGATTCCCGTCTGCTGGAGACGGCACGGACGGCCTATGCGTCGCTGTTCGGCACGGAACCCAGGATACGGGCCATCCACGCCGGACTGGAGTGCGGGCTGTTTCTGGAAAAATACCCCGATCTGGAAATGGTATCCTTCGGTCCCACCCTGCGCGGGGTACACTCGCCCGACGAACGGCTGGAGATCGCCACGGTGGACAAATTCTGGAAACTGCTCTGCGAGGTGATCCGTACCTTGTAGAAAAACAGAGACGGGCGATTCCGCATCCGGACCGACGTACGCGGCCCTTCCCCCGCACCCGGTTCCCCGAAAGAAAAACCGCAGGTTCGAAAAGAACGCTGCGGTTTTTCTTTCGGGGGGAAACGGATTTCGTCCCTCCCGGAGGTCCCTGCTCCGCTCTCTGGCCGGAAACGCTCAGTAAAGAGGTCCGGCAGGCGGACGGACAACAGGCAATATATGGACAGAATCAGTGGAAAACGCAGTTGTTGAGCGCTTCGAGAGCCTGCTTCTTATCGTCCCGGTGCATGACCAGCGACAGGTCGCAGTTGTCGCCGTAGGAGATCATCCGCACGGGAATGTCTTTCAGAGCCCCGATGATACGGGTTTCGAACCCCACGTTGTACCATTTCAGGTCGCCGACCACGCAGACGATCACCATGTCGTCCTCCACCGTCACGTCGGCATAGGGGCTCAGCGCCTCGACGATCTGCGGAAGCCGCTCCCGGCTGTCCACGGAGAGGGAAATCTCCACGTCGGAGGTGACCATCAGGTCGATCGGGGTGTGCAGGCGGTCGAAGATACCGAACACCTTGTTCAGAAAACGGTAGGACGGCACCTTGTAAGTTGAACGTATCTTGACATAGGTCACGTCGTCCTTGGCGGCCACGGCCTTGATCCGTCCCGTGTCGGCCGTATCGGAAATGAGCGTACCGGGCGCCTCCGGGTCCATCGTGTTGAGCAGCCGCACGGGAATGTTCTTCTGTTTGGCGGGCAGAATGCAGGTGGGATGCAGAATCTTCGCCCCGAAATGGGCCAGTTTGGACGCCTCGTCGAAAGTGAGCCTGCGGACGGGTGTCGTCCGGTGCACCACGCGCGGATCGTTGTTGTGCAGCCCGTCGATGTCGGTCCATATCTGGATTTCGGAGGCGCCCAGTGCGGCACCGATCAACGAGGCGCTGTAATCGCTGCCTCCTCTTCTCAGGTTGTCGATCTCCCCCGCAGCATTTCGGCAGATATACCCCTGTGTAATGAACAGACGGGTAAAGGGATATTCGTTCAGCGCCTTGCGCACGTTGCGCCGGATAAAACGCATGTCCGGTTCCCCGTACCGGTCCGTCCGCATGAAATCGGTGGCCGGCAGCAAGGCGGCGTTCACCCCCTCTTCCTTCAGGTAGAGATACATCAGCCGCGTAACGATCAGTTCGCCCTGGGCCAGCACCACTTTCTCCGCGGCGGAAGTGAACGGCTCGCCGGCGATCCGCCGCAACAGGGCGAAAGATTCGGATATATGCGCTTTCGCCTTGGCCCGGCTTCCCTCCGACCGGTAAAGACGGTCGGAGACATCCGCATACCGCCCTTCGAGTTCTGCGACGGAGGCCAGGGCTCCGGCGACATCGTTACCGGAGAGCTGCCCGGCGATCGCCGCCAGCGCGTTCGTCGTCCCGGACATGGCCGAAAGCACGACCACCTTGGGTTCTTCGCTGCAAATCAGCCGGGCGACGTGCTTGATTCTTTCGACGGAACCTACCGAGGTCCCGCCGAATTTCAATACTTTCATCTTTTCGATTTTCATTCGCTGTTTCCGATGCGGAACTCCCCCGTATCTCCACCCGGAGGGAAGGACAGGCTTCGTTCCGGCAATTTCGTATCCGACCGAACGTCAAAGGCCGGACCAACCCGCACCGGGAACGGACAACGAACTGGCAGACAGCACCATAAAAAAAGACTACGGACTCCGTATCCTTCCATTCTGATAAAGCGGTCCTTTCAGAATGAGAGGAAACGGAAAAGGGCCGGGCAATTCCGGAAAGCGAAATCCGTACGCCCCCCGGCCCTTCCCGAAACCGTCCCAAAGCGGCCGGACAACCGGGCAATATTCTGTCGCAGAAACAAAAAACCCCCGCCGCACACACTCGCAGCGGGGGAGAAACCGTAGGAACGGACATGCCGGATACCGGCCGGCCGGAGAGCGTTACTCCTTCCCGAAAGGATACTGGTTCTGGTGAACGTCCTGGAAGGCGAGACCCTTTTCGTAGGTGTGCATGGCCCGGCGGCTCATGCCCATGCTCGAGAACCCTCCGTCGTGGAACAGGTTCTGCATGGTGACCTTGCGCGTCAGGTCGGAGAAGAGCGTGATGACGTATCCCGCGCAGTCGTCGGCCGTGGCATTGCCCAGCGGCGACATCCGCTCGGCGAAGTCCATCAGATCGCCCAGTCCGAGCACGCCGTTGCCCGCCGTGGTGGGCGTGGGCGACTGCGACACGGTATTGATGCGGATTTTCTTCTCCCGTCCGTAGATATACCCGAAGCTGCGGGCGATGCTCTCCAGCAGGGCCTTGGCGTCGGCCATGTCGTTGTAGCCGTAGAGCGTACGCTGGGCGGCGATATAGGAGAGCGCCACGATCGACCCCCAATCGTTCAGGGCGTCTTTCTTGCGGGCCACCTGGATGACCTTGTGGAACGAAATCGCCGAAATATCGAGGGTTTTGGTCAGGAAATCGTAGTCCAGGTCGTCGTACGTGCGCCCCTTGCGGACATTGGGCGACATGCCGATCGAGTGGAGGATGAAATCGAACTTGCCGCCGAAATGCTCCATCGTCCGGTCGATCAGATTCTCCAGGTCGGACACGGAGGTCGCATCGGCCGGAACGACGATCGTGCCGCACTGCTCGGCCAGTTGCCCCACGGTACCCATGCGGATCGAAACGGCCGTGTTGGTCAGCACGATCTCGGCCCCCTCCTCGACGGCCCGCTGAGCCACCTTCCATGCGATGGATTGCTCGTTGAGCGCCCCGAAGATCAGTCCTTTCTTTCCTTTCAAAAGATTGTATGCCATAATTTTCCGTATTGATGATGGGACAAAGGTACGAAAAAGTTGCCGAATACAAAACCGGACATCCCGCCTTTCGTGCGCGTACACGAAAAGCGGGATGCCCCCTGCCTGCGGCTCGCCGCCGCACACCTACAATCCGATCATCTCGATGCGGGCACGTACCACACGGTAATCCCGTTCGGTCGTAATCAGCGCCTCGCGGACCTGGTACACGGTGGACAGTTCGGTGAAATAGTCCACGACCGAGACCTGTCCCACCCGGAGCGCCTTGTCCAGCAGTTCCAGATTACGGTCCGGAGCCAGCGCGTTTCCGTATTCGCGGAGCGAATGTTCCAGCTGGGCGGCCCTGTCGTAGAGCTGCCGGAGGGTGGTCTCCACGTCGATCCGGCCGCTTTCGAGCTGCGTGCGGGCGAACTGCGCCTGTGCCCTGGCCCGTTTCACCCGACCCCGGCTCTCGAACAGGGGCACGCTCATGCCCACCGTAAAGCCGTCGGAATGCTCCCCCGCCGCGAACTCTCTCCGATACCCTACCTCGAACGAAGGCAGCGACTGCGCCTTCGACAGTTTCACGTCCTGCTCGGCCGCCTCCACACCCGTGCGGAAAGCCAGCAGCTGGGGATCGTTTTCCCGATAGAACACCAGCATGGAATCCAGCGGCTGAAGCAGGGACAGGGGCGGATACTCCGTATCGGGGAAATCGACGGACACGCCTCCGTTCAGATTCACCAGCTGGGACTCCAGGGCGGCCAGGTCCATATCAACCAGACGCGCCGCATTGCGGGCAGCCACCAGTTCCAGATTCACCTTGTTCTGTTCCAATATGTTCGCATCGCCCGTCTCGGACCTGACGGCATAGAGGGCCGCCAGACGCTCGGCATTCTTCACCTTCTCGTCCGCCAGCGCCTTCAGCCGCCGCTGGGCGACGATGGCGATGCACGCCTCCTGGGCCTGCAGAAGCACCTGCCGGCGGAACACGGCGTATTCATGGCCGTACTGCCTCTCCAGCAACCGGTTCATTTTGGAACGGTTGGCATACACCGTGGGGAAATCGAACGGCTGGGCCACATTGATCTCTCCGCTGCGGCCCACCTCGGAAGGCGTACCCCACAACTGGTCGTAGGAGACGGTCGGATTGCCCAGATTGTTCGACGACCGGGCTTCCAGCACCTGCGCCCCGGTCAGCTCCCTGCGGGCCCGGAGCGTCACGCTGTTCTCCTCCACGGAGCGGAGCACGCGCTCCACCCCGTTTTGCGCGAAGGCCCCCGACACCACGAGCAGGGCCGCAACGGTCGTTACGATCGTTCGCATACGTTTTCGTTTTTACGGTTCAACATCAGATAGACCACCGGCACCACGAACCCGTTCAGAAACGTGGAGCTGACCAGACCGCCCAGAATCACCTTCGCCATGGGGCTCTGAATCTCGTTGCCGGAGACATCGCCGCCCAGCGCCAGCGGAATCAGCGCCAGCGCCGACGACAGGGAGGTCATCAGGATCGGGTTCAACCGGTCGAGCGACCCTTGTATCACACTCTCGTAGAGGGGACATCCCCCGGAGCGCAAATGGTTGTAATGGGAGACGAGCAGAATGCCGTTGCGCACGGCGATGCCCAGCAGCGAAATGAAACCGATGATGGCCGGAATGCTCACCACGCCGGAAGTCATCCAGATCGCCGCAACGCCGCCGATCAGGGCCAGCGGCAGGTTGATCATCACCATTCCGGCCAGCTTCACCTGCTTGAACTCCTGAAACAGCATCAGGAAGATCACCAGCAGGGCCACCAGCGAGGCGAACGAAAGCACCCGCGAAGCGGATTGCTGGCTCTCGAACTGTCCGCCGTACTCCACGTAATAACCCTCGGGCAGCTCGACCTGTTCCCGGATACGCTTCTCGATTTCGGCGACCGCACCGCCCAGATCGCCCCCGGTCACGTTGGCCGACACGACGATCTTGCGCTTCACGTTCTCCCGGTTCACGGCATCGGGCCCGGCCGTGGAGACGATCTCGGCCACATAGCCGAGAGGCACCTTCGTACCGCCCGCGTCGATCAGCAGGTTGCCGATCTCCTCCATCGAGGAACGGCTCCCGTCGTCGGCCCGCACGGTCAGGTCGAACGAACTTCCCTGGTCGTAGACCTGCGAAACCACCTTGCCCGCCAGCGCCACGTTCACGAATTCGGAGAACTGCGGTATCGTGATTCCGTAACGGGCCAGCAATTCGCGGCGGGGTTTGATCTGAAGCTGCGAACGTTCGATCTGCTGCTCCACGTTCAGATCGGCGATACCGGGAACCGTGACGATGGCCTCCCTGATCCGGTTACCCAACGTGAACATACGGTTCAGATCGGTGCCGAACAGTTTGATGGCGATATTGGCCTTCGTCCCCGAGAGCATGGCGTCGATACGGTGCGAAATGGGCTGTCCGATCTCGATGTTCACCCCCTTCAACGCACCCAGCCGGGCCCGTACGTCGGCCATGAACTCCTCGCGCGAACGGCCGTCCAGTTCGAAGGGAGCCTCGATCTCGGAGACGTTCACTCCGAGCGCGTGCTCGTCCAGTTCGGCCCGGCCCGTCTTGCGGGCCACGGTTCTGATCTCGGGAACTTCGAGCAGGATTTTCTCCACTTCACCGCCGATGCGGTCCGACTCCTCGAGCGACACGCCCGGCAGGACGCTCGCATTGATCGTAAGCGAACCCTCATTGAAGGGGGGCAGGAAACTGCGTCCCAGCGTAAAGAAAACCGCGAGCGCCCCCGCAAACAGGGCCAACGTCACGCCCAGCAGCGCCCGCTTGCGACCCATGACCCACTCCAGTGCCCTGCGATAGACCCGCTTGAGGAAAGCGGCGACGAAAGGCTCCTTCTCCGCCTTTTTCAACACCCTGTCGCCCGTGAGCAGGTAACTGCACATGACGGGAGTCAGCGTGACGGCCACCACCATCGAGGCGAACAGCGACACGATGAACGACACGCCCAGCGGACGGAGCATCCGTCCCTCCATACCGCTCAGGAAAAAGAGGGGTACGAATGCGACGATCGTGATGATCGTCGCATTGACGATCGAGGTGCGGATCTCCTTCGATGCCTCGAACACCACATGCAGCGGATTCTCCCGCTCCTCCTTCGGCTTGCGGCGATTCTCCCGCAACCGTTTGAAGACGTTCTCCACGTCGATGATGGCGTCGTCCACCAGAGAACCGATGGCGATGGCCATACCGCCGAGACTCATCGTATTGATCGTGAAACCCAGCACCTTGAGCACCAACACGGACACCAGCAGCGACAACGGCAGGGCCACCAGCGAAATGACCGTCACACGCGTGTTCATCAGGAAGAAGAAGAGCACCACGATCACGAAGAGCGCCCCCTCCAGAAGCGATTTCTGAATGTTGTCGATCGAACTGTCGATAAAGCGCGACTGACGGAATATGTCGGTCGCCACGTGCACGTCCGCCGGCAGGGAAGCCTGCAATTCGGCCAGCGCAGCGTCGAGCCGTTCCGTAAGTTCGATCGTGTTGGTCTGCGGCTGTTTGGTAACGGTGATGAGCACGGCCGGAGTTCCGCGGTAGGAGGCCACGCCCAGTTTGGGCGCCTTGTCTCCGATGCGCACCTCGGCCACATCCTCCACCAGCACGGGAAGCCCTTCGGCCGAAAGTTTCACCACGGCCTTGCCGATCTCGGCCGGATCGGTCGTGGAGGTCACCCCGCGTACGATATATTCGTTGCCGTATTCGTACAGCACGCCGCCCGCCGTGTTCTGGGTCATCTCCTGCACGGAGGCGGTCAGCTCTTCGACGCTCACCCCGAACTGTTTCATCTTCCGGGGCGACATCAGTATCTGGTACTCCTTGACCTCGCCGCCGATCACCGAAACCTGCGCCACGCCCGACATGGAGAGCAGCCGGGGGCGGATCGTCCAGTCGGCCAGCGTTCGCAGGTCCCGCAGCGACGTACTGTCCGAGGTGAGACCCACGATCATCAGCTCGCCCAGAATGGAGGACTGGGGCCCCAGCACGGGGGTTCCCACGCCCGGGGGAAGCGTGCCGGAGAGTGCGGCCAGCTTTTCGGTCACGATCTGGCGGGCGATATAGATGTCTGTATTCCAGTCGAATTCGACCCACACCACCGAAAATCCGGTCGCGGAAGAGGAGCGGACACGCCGCACGCCCGTGGCGCCGTTGACGGCCGTCTCCACGGGGAAAGTCACCAGGCGTTCCACCTCTTCGGCTGCCATGCCGCTGGCTTCGGTCATCACGACCACCGTGGGCGCATTCAGATCGGGAAACACGTCCACCTCCATGCGCATGGCCGTATAGAGCCCCACTGCGGCCAGCAGGGAGGAGACGATCACTACAAACAAGCGGTTGTGCAGTGAAAACTGTATGATTCTGTTCAGCATACGCACCCTCCCCGTTAGTGGTTATGGGTATGTCCCGGAATGGATGCGGAGGCCGAAGCCATACGCACGTGGACCGCTCCCTCGGTCACCACCTCCTCGCCGGGCGTAAGTCCCGAGAGAATCCGCACCCGCTCCCCATCGCCGGGGCCGAGCTTCACCTCGCGGCGCTGGTAACCCTCCTCGTCAAGCCGCACATACACGTAATAGACGCCCTGCTGTTCGGTGACGGCGGAGAGCGGCACCGAAATCACTCCGCTCTGCGGAGCTCCGGTGAGCCACACCTCCACGAAGGAACCCGGCACCACGCCGCCCCGATTATCGAACTCAAAGGTGACGGGAATCAGGTAGGAACCGGACGGCGACGCCTTGCCCACGGAGACGAGGCGTCCGTTCATATCCTTCAGGGACCAGACCCGCTCTTCGTAAGGGGCTTTGAAATTGGCGCTCCGCACGCTTTTCAGCCGGTCGTAATATTTCTGGGAGACTTCGGCCCGGAGCATCAGACGGCGGTTCTTCGACACGGTGGCCAGCGGGGCGCCCATCTCCACATAGTCGCCCTCCTTCACCGACAGGGAGGTGAGAAACCCCGGAATCGGAGCCGCCACCACCGTTCCCCGTTCGGAACGGATCGAAGCGATGGCCTCGTACTCGGCCAGGGCCTGTTCGTAAGCCAGTTTCGTCTGGTCGTATTCGCGCTGCGACACGATACGGTCGGCCAACAACTCCTTCGCCCGTTCGTAATCGGCCCGGGCCTTGTCGTAAGCCGCTTTCGTACGGGCATTGATGTCTCCCGTGGCGATTTTCCGGGAAGATATGTAGAAGAGACGGGCTCCGTGCACCACCTGCGCCCCCTCGGTCAGACGCGGCCCGGCAAAGGAGACGATCCCCGACACGGGAGCCGACAGCGACACCTCGTCGCCCTGCGCGGCCAGCACCTGGCCGCTGGTGCGGATCACCTCGCAGAAGACACCGGGTTCCACCCTCTCCACCTTCAGGCCGGCCCGCTCGGCCTGCGCCTTCGGGAAAACGATCTCGTCGGCATGGGCGGCCTCGGCGGCCAGTTCGGCTTCATGGTCGTGGCCTTCGGCCTCGTGGTCGTGACCGTCGTGCTCCTCACCCTCGTGTTCCGAATGGACATGGTTTTTTTCCGCCGCCTGTTCCGAAGCGGCTTTATTCTGATCGGCCTGACCGCCGCACCCCGTCATCAGGGCGCCGCCGAGCATCAGGCACCAAACTGTTCTATTCATGATTTCGTTTTTACTGGTTTCGACATAAACGGAATACGCCCCGGCCATAGAGACCGGAAGCCGCCGCACCCCGGACCGGGGCAACCGGCACCATCTATGCGAAAAGCGTGGGAGCACGCAGCAGGGAAGCCTGCGTGATATAAAGAATATGGAGAGGCGTCATGTCCGGACGCTCATACACCGTCCCGGCCGCCATGTCGGACGCACCGGTTTCGAACATGCTCCCCACCGCAGACACCGTTAACGCCGGCCCTGCGTCCGGCAGACAGGCCGCATCCCACGCCTCCGGGGAGAGGTCCTCCCGCTGAGGCTGGGAGAAGACCAGGTCGCTGAAACCGCAACCGTCTCCGGCGGCGTCATGGCTGTGAGACCCGCAGCTGCGCCCCTCGTGGTCCCGGCAGTCGGCATGTGCCTCGGTGCAGTGCAGCAGGTTCATGCACACCCCGCTGCTCTCCGGATGGTGATGATGGGGAAAGAGCATCACACCCTGCATGACCATGCAGAGCATCAATACCGTTCGAATCACTCTATTCCGTCTTATCCGAAACATAAAACCGCGTGTCATACCGTCAGTCTTCTTACCGGGACAAAGATAGACGAAACATTCCGCCACCCGGTTGCAAACTTTCCGGAAACCCAACGCAGCAAATATAAAAATTATTTCGTTCCCCGCCTAACGAAGTGAAAGATAAATTCTTCGCACCCGGAACGGCCGGGCCGCCGGGATACGGAAATGACGGAGAGAGCCTAATTCTCCTCCATTCCCCTGGCCCACTCCTTCAGCCGGCGCTTGCGGTCGGCCTTGCGTTCGAACATCGCCCTGAAAAAAGCCACGCCCGCCAGACATCCGCTCGCACTCCACCCCCGCAGGGCGGCGTAACGCACGGAGAGTTCGTAGGTGAGACGGGTGTCCTCGCACAGCCGTCGGACATTGGCCATGCAGGCCCGGCGACTCATTCGCCCGAACCGCATGCGGTTGATGTCGATCAGCATGAAATCGACACTCCCGTCCGCCTTCTGCTTATAGAGCACGTTGCTCAGGTTGTAATCGTCATGACACACCCCTTTTTCATGCAACATGACCGTAAAGCGGACGAAATCTTCGAAAATATGCATCCGACTGTCCAATGCTTCGAACCCGAGCTGTTTCAACGGAGTGTAGTCCGTAAAAGATGTCACCAGGTAACAAGTCGTGAGCAGCCCCCGCGAGTACAGTTCCAGATACCCCGCCGGATCGGGCGTCCGTATCCCCAGCCCGCGCAGTTCCAGCGCATTGCCGTACGCCCGTTCCGCCTTGCTCTTGCGGAACCACGCATAGACGCAGCGGTTGAAAAGGTTCGGACGCCGGAACCGTTTGACCACGATCCGCACCCCATCCACCAGAAAGGTCTTCACACAATTCCTGCCGTTATGAAGCGTGACGCCCTCGTTTTCGAACCGCAAGGGCAGTTCCCGTATGAAATCTTCGAGAAAAGCATACTCTTCATGCACGACCATTTTCATGACGACCTCCTTATTTTTAACGGGTTCGGAACAAAGCTACCGAAAATCGGAACCTCAGAATAGCCGATAGGCATACTTAAATGTTCCGAAAGTCGGAAAACGACCGGAACCGCCCGTCCGAAACCTGTACCATCCCCTCGATATGGTTCCCGTCACCTGTCCTCAACAGGATTCCTGCTTTGGAGGCGCCACACCCGAAGCAGGCGGTTGAAACACCCGAATACATCCATATAAAAACGCAGCGGAACCAGGTTCCGCTGCGTTTTTTATCCCTGTCTGCCGGGGGACGCCCGGCCGGCCGCTATTTGCAGGTCATCTTGATATAGGCGTGATGCGATCCGTAACGCTCGAAAGCGGCCCGGTCGAGTTCCTCACGGTGATCGGGATGCGCTACGCTGATAATCAGACGGGCGCGCTCCTGCATGCTCTTGCCGTAGAGGTCCACGGCACCGTACTCCGTCACGAACCAGTGCATGTGGGCGCGGGTGGTCACCACGCCGGCACCTTCGGTCAACGTGTTGGCGATCTTGCTCATGCCCTTGTTCGTCACCGAAGGCATGGCCAGAATGGCCTTGCCTCCCTCGGAGCGCGAAGCCCCGTACATGAAGTCGATCTGTCCGCCCACACCCGAATAGAACTTCGTACCCAGCGAATCGGCGCAGATCTGGCCCGTCAGGTCCACCTGCAGGGCCGAGTTGATGGCCGTCACCTTCGGGTTTTTGGCGATGACGAAGGGATCGTTCGTGTATCCCACATCCATCATGGCCACGCCGGGATTGTTGTCGATGAAGTCGTACACCTTTTGCGAACCCATCAGGAACGTCGAGACCATCTTACCCTTGTCGATCGCCTTGTTGGCACCGTTTATCACGCCGCTCTCCACCAGCGGCAGCACGCCGTCGGCGAACATTTCGGTATGGATACCCAGGTTCTTGTGGTTGCCCAACTGGGCCAGCACGGCGTTGGGAATCGCCCCGATCCCCATCTGGAGGCAGGCTCCGTCCTCGATCAGCTCGGCGCAGTATTTGCCGATCGCCGTCTCCACCTCGTTGGGCACGGAGAAATGGGCCTCCTCCAGCGGCGTATCGTCCTCCACGAACAGGTCGATCTGCGAAAGGTGCAGGAAAGCATCGCCGAACGAGCGGGGAACATGCCGGTTCACCACGGCGATCACGGTGTCGGCGCACTCCACGGCGGCCAGCGTGGCATCGACCGACGTACCCAGCGACACGTAACCGTGTTTGTCGGGCGGGCATACCTGGATCATGGCCACATTACAGGGCAGCACGCCGCTGCGGTAGAGCTTCTGCGTCTCGCTCAGGAAGACGGGAATGTAGTCGGCATAGCCGCTCTGGGTCACCTTGCGCACGTTGCCGCCCACGAAGAACGAGTCGAGCTGGAAAATCCCCTCGAACTCGGGAGCCGCATAGGGAGCGGGCCCCTCGGTGTGGAGGTGGTGGATGTGGACATGCTCGAACTCCTTGCGGGCACCCCGCTCGCACATGGCCTTGATCAGACACTGGGGAGCGCTGGCCACCGAACTCAGGTGAATGTGGTCGCCGGACTTGATCACCTTCACGGCCTCCTCGGCCGTGGTAAACTTAATCGGGTTATTCATTTCGTTCTATTTCGTTTGAATTAGGAAATTGCACGTTACGGATGACAAAATTAAACAATTTTTCCGCACAAAAACACTTTTCGCGGAAAGTTATCGGGAATAGAGGGAAATGCTCAGGAGGAAGCCCGGCCCCGGAAACGGAACGGTGCACCGGAATCCGTTCTGCCGTATCCGAACGGCATCCCCGTCGTCCCGGCTACCGGACATCCGGCGGGGAATCGGGGCTTTTTTTCAGCCGGAAGATGCGGTATTCAACCGGGTTTTCCTATTTTTGCAGTCTATTTGCAAATCCATGCGTCAGTTCCTCAGGAAAATAACCACCGGGCAGATCGTGCTGGCAGGCTGTCTCCTCACGCTGCTCTACGCCCTGCTGAGCCAGGGAACCTATCATTCCGACGAGCATTTCCAGATTCTGGAATATGCCCGCATGAAGCTGTTCGGCACACCCGGCCCGGAGAATCTCGCCTGGGAGTACCCGGCCATGATGCGCCCCGGCCTGCAACCTTTCATCGCCTACTGCGCGGGAGCGATGCTCGATGCGGCGGACCTCTACTCGCCCTTCGTCCACGTGTTTCTCCTCCAGTTGCTGAGCGGCGCCTTCTCCGTCGCCGTGCTGATCTTCTTCCTCGGAGCCGTGCGCAGGGAGCTCGGCACGCTCTCCTGGCGGAAATGGTACCTGATCCTCGGACTCTTCCTTTGGTTCATGGCCTATCTCCACGTACACTTCTCCGCCGAAATGTTCTCCGGCAACACCCTGCTTCTGCTCGCGGGTCTCTTCCTGCGGTATCGCCGCGACGACTGCGACCGGAAGGAGTTTCTCCGGGGCGTGGCCCTGGGACTGGCTGCCGGCCTCGCCTTCATCGTCAAATTCCAGACAGGATTCGCCCTGGCAGGCTTCGGTCTCTGGCTGCTCTTCTTCCACCGGCGGTGGAGACTCTACGCCGGCATCGCCGCGGGATTCATCGTCATGCTGGGCGTGGGGGCCCTGGCCGACCACTGGCTTTACGGGGAGTGGGTCTGTACCCCGGTCAACTACCTGCGGGAGAACATCCTGAACGGAGAGATGGACAAATTCGGCCGCGAACCGTGGTGGTACTACCTGACGGCGCCGATTCTGGAAGGCGGCATCGTTTTCGGCCTGCTGGCCGCGGTCGCCACGCTCTACTTTTTCGTCCGGCACCCCCGGCATGTGGTTACCTGGATGCTCGTACCGTTCCTGTTCGTCCACTTTTTCCTGGGGCACAAGGAACTCCGGTTCTTCTTTCCGGTCCTCTTCTTCTCCCCGTGGTTCATCGTTCTGATGATCCGGAACCTGCCGCGCCGGATCGTCGACAGCCGCCCGTGGCGTTATACGGTCGCCCTGCTGGCCGTGCTCAACTTCTGCGCCATGGCCTACCCGCTGACGATCGACACGCCCGACATCTATTTTTTCAAGATGATGCGGAAATACTGCGACGGCAAAGAACGCGTGACGGTGCTGATTCCCTACGGCGAACGGACATATTATTCGATCTTCCAGAATATCGGCACGCCGAGAATGACGATCGCCACCTTCTACATGCCCGACAACATGCGCTGGGAATGTCCCCCGCCCGGCGAACCGCTCGAAAAGCGGGCGCGCGAACTCTCCGGAGAGGGGACGCAGGTGATCGTCCTCTCCGCCGACCCCGGACTGGACGGAAGCAGCTCCCTTCCGCTCCGCAAAATCACGTGGAGCCCCTATCCCCGCTGGGTCATCCGCTACTTCAATTTCAACGACTGGACACGGTTCACCGTCCGGAGCAAAAACATCTACGAACTGGTTCCCGCCCGGACCTCCGCCCCGGACAACGGGTCCGCCCGCTGAACGCACCGGGACACCGCCCCTGTCTCCGGGATCGCCCGAAAAACGGCGGACACCCCGCCGGCTCCGTGTCGCAGGTTGTCCGCCGTTTCCAACGCATAGACGCTCCCCTGCCGGAAGATCGCCGGAGAGGCTGCGCCCGCAATCCGTCAGAGCGAAGCGATAAAGGCCGCCATCTCCGGTTCGCGCTCCTCGATCCGCTGCAACAGGCGGAACTGGGCCAGCGACCGCTGGCGGTTATGTTCGGGATAGGCGGTCTTGTAATAGTGGTCGCCGTCCAGATAGTCGGTCAGGAAACGGACCGTCTGCATGTAGGTCAGCAGCCTGGCCCCGAAGGGAAGCAGCTCCTTTTCGACCGGGGTGAGGAAATCGGCTGTGGAGGCCACGTACCCGCGGGAGAAAGCCCGGAAAATCTCCATGTCCACCCCGACCCGGTCCAGGTCGGGATCGTCCTCGGCTCCCGTATTGGTCGCCGTGCGGATGAAGTCGCCGAAATCGGAGATCACGAAGCCGGGCATCGTCGTATCGAGGTCAATCACACACAGCGGACGGTCCTCCTCGTCGAACAGCACGTTGTTGATCTTCGTATCGCAGTGCGACACCCGTTTGGGCAGCACGCCCTGCCGGTACAGCTCTTCGGCCCGGCACATCGGCCCGCTGCGCGACAACAGCTCGTCCACCAGCCAGTTCACACCGGCAAGGCGTCCCGCCGGATCGCGCCGGACCGTCTCCCGGAAAGTCCGCAACCGGAATTCGATGTTGTGGAAATCGGGAATCGTGGCGCCCAGCGCCCCTTCCGGCAGGTCGGAAAGCATCGACTGGAAACGGCCGAACGCCACACCCGTATCGTAAGCCAGCCGGGGATCGTCGATCGACTCATGGGTCCGCGAACGCGGCACGAGCACCATCACCCGCCAATAGTCCTCGCCCTCTTTCAGGTAGAGGGCCCCGTCCCGCAGGGGAATCAGCCTCACCACCTTCCGGTCGGGCTCCGCCTCGCCCGCCTCGACGAGCTTGCGGCGGATGTGGGAAGTGATACGTTCGATGTTCCGCTGCAACAGCTCCACATCGCGGAACACATGGTGGTTGATCCGTTGCAGCACGTAGTCGGGACCGTCGTCCGCCGTCTCCATGCGGTAGGTATCGTTGACCAGTCCGCTGCCCAGCGGGGCGATGCGGACGATCGGGGCGGGTATCTCGAACCGCCCGGCAATTTGCATCAGTCTATCCATACGTTTCGGGCCCGGTGGTCATCGCCGGACACTCCAAATATACGCAAATTGTCCGAAACCGCAACTATTCCGCCAGTTTAAGCCCCTTCAGTTTGTCCCAGGCTCCGCGCGTGAAATCGGGAACCGGAACGGGCTGCCCGCCCCGGCGCACGGACTCCTCCGTGAGAGGCACCAGCACCGACCATTCCGCCGCATCGTAGACGTCCTGGTCCAGCGGAAGACCGTTGCGCAGACAGTAGACCAGCCGGTAGTCCATGATGAAGTCCATGCCTCCGTGGCCGCCCACCCGCCGGGCCTGCTCCCCCACCTCGCGGGTGATCGGATGCTCGTATTTGGCCAGCGTGTCGCGCAGCTGTTCCGCCGGAAGGAAACGATGGGTGTCGGGCGGCAGGGCGATCCCCTGTACCGGATACTTCTGGGCGAACCCGCGCGTGCCGCTCACCGTGTGCAGACGGCTGTACGGACGGGGCGAAGTGACGTCGTGCTGGATCATGATCGTCTTGCCGCGCGCCGTACGGATCAGCGTGGTATTCATGTCGCCCAGCCGGTACTCCTCTTCCGCCTGCGGGGAGCCGGCACCGAAACGCCGGACCGCCTCCTCGCTCAGGCCGAACTGGTCCGATGAGAGCGACACCAGGTATTCCATGCGGTCGCCGCGGTGGATGTTCAGAATCTGGCAGACGGGGCCCAGCCCGTGAGTGGGATAGGGATTGCCCGTATGGGCCGCATTGTATTTCAGGCGCCACATGTCATGGTAGAAATCGGGACTGAAATTGTTGTTGCGCAGATCGTGTATATAGGCACCCTCCACATGGACGATCTCACCGAAAAGACCCTTCTGGGCCATGTTCAGCGTGGTCATTTCGAAGAAATCGTAACAACAGTTCTCCAGCATCATGCAGTGGCGGCGGGTCTGCTCGGCGGCATCCACCAGCTGCCAGCACTCCTCCACCGTGAGGGCCGCCGGCACCTCCACGGCCACGTGCTTGCCCTGCCGCATGGCATAGACCGCCATCGGGGTATGGGTGCTCCAGTCGGTGCAGATATAGACCAGATCGACATCCGGCCGCTCGCACACCTTCTTCCAATCCTCGTCCGAAGCGTAATACCCGGCGGCAGCCGGCAAACCCGCCTTCACCAATGTCTCCTGGCTCCGGTCCACATACTCTTTCACCAGATCGCACAGGGCCACTACACGCACTCCCTCCAGATGGGTGAAACGCTTGACGGCCTCCTTTCCCCTGTTGCCCAATCCGATAAAGGCCACCCGCACGGTATCCAGCGCGGGACAGCGCAGGCCCAATACATCGGTCTGCCCCTCGGCACGGGGCGGAACGGCACAGGAAACGGACTCCTCCCTGGCGGCCGGACCGCAGCAGGAAGATAGCAATACGGCAGCCAGCAACGCGGCGACCGACGAAAGAGACAGAATTCTTTTCATATCGTATACAGTTTTAAGGTTTCGGAGTTTTCCGGGTACAAATAAAACGAAAATCCGCGGAACCGACCGGGCAAGATCGGACGGAATACGGTATCAGATCGTCCGGACAGCACTTTTTCCCTCCGCCGCACCTCCGCCTCAAAAGGGAAGAAACGATCCGTTCCTCCCCCGGTCAACCTTCCTCTCCGGCCTCCGCCCGGTAAACCCCGACCGGCACCTCCTGGGGCAGACAGCCGTTCAACGCCGCATAGGCCGCCACTTTGCCCGCAGCTTCGCCCATCGGAACGGCGTTCCCGGTGACACGGTAGCTGGCATGGGCCATGAAATCGCCGCTGATGCAGCGCCCCGCCATCATCAGCCCGGCGACGTCCCTGGCGATGAGCGCCCTCAACGGAATATCGTACGGTTTCGTCTTATAGGTCTTGGAGTAAAGCTCCTTCGATTCGTTCGCGTGGGATACCGGGTGCACGTCCACAGGGAAAGTGACGCGGCAGACGGCATCCCCGTGACGCCGGCCCTCGATGACGTCCTGTACCGTCACGGTATAGAGCCCGTGTATCCGCCGGCCTTCCCGTATGCCGATCTGCGCGGCGGTCGAGACGATCCTCGCGTTTTTCCACACTCCTCCGTTCGCCCTCATCGCCTGTACGACCCGGTGCATCTCCCTCCGGGCCCGGAGCGTGGCCTCGGTGAGGTCATCGGCGTCGAAGGGGCTGTACCCGTATTCGTGATTGGCCCCGAGGATGAAGCGGTCTTCGCTCACCGGTCCCATACTGGGCCTTTTGTTGGAGAGGATATGCCCCCCGTTCTCGATCAGCGCCAGCAGCCGTTTCTTCGACTCCATGTTCACATCCCCGTCCCATCGCACATATTCCTTGATCTCCCCGAAATCCAGCCCTCCGACCTCGACGCCCAGGCTCATCGGCTGCGCGGTCGAATCGTGTTCCGGATCGCCGAACTCGAAGCCGCAGCCCGAAAAGGCGGCCAGGTCGCCGTCGCCCGTCGCATCCACGAATATCCTGCCGGCCCAGGCCTCCCGCCCCGATTTGGATTCCGTAATGATATGCGTAATGCGGCCGGAGGACTTCACCGCCCCCACCACCCGCGTATGCATCCTGATCCGGACACCCGCCTCCTGGCAATACTCCTCCAGCAGCAGCTTCATCGCCTCCGCGTCGAACGACAGGGAACTGCCCGTCGGAATGGGCGAGACCGCTCCCCGGGCTCGCAGGTCCGCGATCAGCCGGGTGAAAAAGCCGCTTTTGTTCCGGTAGTCCAGAATCCAGCTCAGCAGTCCTGCCGTCCAGACCCCTCCCAGACAACCGTTGTTCTCCACCAGCAGCGTCGATGCTCCCGCCCGGGCCGCTTCGATGGCCGCGACGACGCCGGCGGGACCGGCCCCGCAGACGACGACGTCCACGCTCGCTCTGACCGGAATGTCTCTCTTTTCCTCCGTAATACAGTTGTCCGGCGACTGCCGGCACGAATTCAATGCGGATGCGGGAAGGAACGAAGAGGCCAGCAGGCCCATTCCTCCCGTTTTAAGAAATTGACGTCGATTCATAAGAGCAGGTTAGTTTTATCAGGTTAGTTTTCGTTATCAAGTCCATAAATATAGGCATTTTGCGGCGAAATCGCCGTCCGCAGCCACGATTTCACACAAATTCTTCCCCGTTTCCGGGGCCAGGGACAGGGTCCCCTCCCTCCGTCCGCCCCGCCCCGGCACGGGAGAAAAAACGGAAACGGACAAAATACACGCGAAATTTTAACCGCATTTTATAAATTGGATAATAAATTCACTATCTTTCGGCACTAATCATAACAAATTCTAACTAACTTCAAGTCATCTCATCATCATGGACAAATCACACATAGTTGAGTTGGACGATGTGGTCATCCGCTTCTCGGGCGACTCCGGCGACGGTATGCAGCTGACCGGAACGCTCTTTTCGGACACCTCCGCCTTCCTGGGAAACGGAATCTCCACGTTTCCCGACTATCCGGCCGAAATCCGGGCCCCGCAGGGCACCGTATCGGGCGTGTCGGGCTTTCAGGTTCACTTCGGCAGCCGCAAGGTGAGCACGCCGGGCGACTTCTGCGACGTACTGGTGGCCATGAACCCCGCCGCACTGAAGGCCAATGCCTGCTGGCTCAAGCGGGGCGCCACGATTATCGTGGACAACGACACCTTCACCGAAAAACACATCGAGAAGGCCGGATTCCAGACCGACGATCCGATCCGGGAACTCAACCTGGAAAACTACAACATCGTCCGGCCCGACATCACGACCATGACACGCGAGGCCCTGAAAGAGATCGACCTCGATCCCAAGAGCATCACCAAGTGCAAGAACATGTTCGCGCTGGGCATCTGCTTCTTCGTCTATCACCGGCCGATGGAGCACACCGAACACTATATCGACACCAAGTTCTCGAAGAAAAACCCGCTCGTGGCCACGGCCAACAAACTGGCCCTGCAGGCGGGGTATAACTATGCGGCCAATACACATGCCTTCGCCAACACGTTCGACGTGCAGCCGGCCGACCTGCCCAAAGGCACCTACCGCAGCATCAGCGGCAACCAGGCCACGGCATGGGGATTCATCGCCGCTTCCGAGAAGAGCGGACGTCCGCTCTTTTGCGGCTCCTACCCCATCACTCCCGCCACGGTCATCCTCGAAGAACTGGCCAAGCGCAAGGACCTCGGCGTGAAGACCCTTCAGGCCGAAGACGAAATCGCGGGCATCTGCACCGCCATCGGGGCCTCGTTCGCCGGCAACTTCGCCGTGACGACCACCTCCGGTCCGGGCCTTTCGCTCAAGTCGGAAGCCATCGGACTGGCCGTAATGACCGAACTGCCGCTGGTGATCGTGGACGTACAGCGCGGAGGCCCCTCCACGGGGCTGCCCACCAAGCCCGAGCAGGCCGACCTCTACCAGGCCCTGTGGGGACGCAACGGCGAATGTCCGCTGGTGGTGATCGCCGCCAGCACCCCGTCCGACTGCTTCGACTACGCTTTCCGGGCCGGCAAGATCGCCATGGAGCACATGACCCCCGTGCTGATGCTGTCGGACGGTTTCATCGCTAACGGCAGTGAACCGTGGCGGATTCCCTCGATGGCCGACTATCCGAAGATCAACCCGCCCATCATCCACAAGGCACCCGAGGGAGGATACATGCCCTACCGCCGTGACCCCAAACGGCTGGCCCGCTACTGGGCGCTTCCGGGCACGAAAGGGGTGGAGCACCGCGTCGGCGGTCTCGAAAAGGATTTCCTGAAGGGAAGCGTGTCGCATAATCCGGCCAACCACCAGAACATGGTGAACATCCGGGCGGAGAAGGTGGCCCGCGTGGCCGACTTCATCCCCAAACAGAGCGTGATGGGCAAAAAGAGCGGCGACCTGCTGGTCGTGGGCTGGGGCGGCACCTACGGGCACCTCTCGACGGCCGTGTCCGACCTGCAGAAGGAGGGCAAAAGCGTCTCGCTGTGCCATTTCAACTACATCAATCCCCTGCCGCACGGCGTGCGCGACATCTTCAGACGATTCAAGAAGATCGTGGTCTGCGAGCTCAACATGGGACAGTTCGCCAACTACCTGCGCATGAACTTCCAGGAGTTCGAGTACCTGCAATACAACAAGGTGCAGGGTCTGCCTTTCACCGTCACGGAACTGAAAGAGAAATTCAACAGTCTTTTAACCGAATAATGCCATGAACGACCAATATAAATACACCCCTGCGGATTTCAAGAGCGACCAGGAGGTCAAGTGGTGTCCCGGATGCGGCGACCACGCCATCCTCAGTTCCGTGCTCAAGGCGCTGCCCGAAGTGGCCGAAGCCTTGAAATACAAGCACGAACGGTTTACCTTCGTATCGGGAATCGGCTGTTCGTCCCGTTTTCCCTACTACATGAACACCTTCGGGTTCCACGGCATCCACGGCCGGGCCTCGGCCATCGCCACGGGCGTGAAGGTGGCCAACCCGAAACTCACCGTGTGGGTCCCCACCGGCGACGGCGACTCGCTGGCCATCGGCGGCAACCATTTCATCCACGCCGTGCGCCGCAACATCGACATCAACATCATGCTCTTCAACAACGAGATCTACGGCCTGACCAAAGGACAGTATTCGCCCACCTCGAAACTGGGCAAGGTGACCAAGACCTCCCCATTCGGCACGATCGAACACCCGTTCACCCCCGGCGAGCTGGTGCTCGGGGCACGGGGCACGTTTTTCGCCCGCTCGGTGGACGCCGAAGTGGGGCTGACGAAGGACTGCCTGGTGGCCGCAGCCAAACACGACGGGACCTCCGTGGTGGAGGTTCTTCAGAACTGCGTGATATTCAACGACAAGACGCATGCCGATTTCGCTCTCGACAAAGAGACCCGCGCCGAGCACACCATCGTGCTGAAGCACGGCGAAAAGATGGTTTTCGGCAAGAACCGCGACAAGGGTCTCGTGCAGATCGGTATGAAACTGATGGTGGTCAAAATCGGCGAGGGCGGCGTGACGATTGACGACATCCTCACCCACAACGCCCACGAGCCCAATCCGGGCGTACACATGATGCTGGTCAACATGCGCTACCCGAACTATCCCGTGGCGCTGGGCGTGATCCGCGACGTACCCGACCACACCTACGACGACAATTTCTACGACCAGGTGGAGAGCGTCAAATCGAAACGTGCCATCCGGTGCGTCGACGACCTGCTCCACAGCGGGGAGACGTGGGAGATCAAATAAACCGCTCCCGCACCGTCATTTTCAAGGAGGATACCGGTAACAGGGTATCCTCCTTTCGCATCCGGCAGAGCGGTCTCCGTCCGCTCCCCTTCTCTCCGCAAACCTCCGGAGCACGACAACCGGAATCGGGGTACATTTATCCGTAATCCGTCTACTGTCCGGACGGAGAAGGGAGGTTATCTTTGCGGTGAAAAACCGAAACCTCCGAACCGATGAAAAAATTCATTCCGACCGTTTTATCCATTCTGACAATTATGAATACCTCTCAAGCACGACACAACGACAAAACGTTCGCTCCCAGCGACAAGGTGACGGTCGAGCGCGTCCTTTTCCACAACCGTTTCGGCATCACGCTCGCCGCCGACATGTACATTCCCAGAAATGCCACGGGCAAACTGCCCGCCATAGCCGTCAGCGGACCTTTCGGTGCGGTAAAGGAACAGGCATCGGGACTGTATGCCCAGACGCTGGCCGAACGCGGATTCCTCACGATCGCCTTCGACCCCTCCTACACCGGAGAGAGCAGCGGAGAACCCCGTTACGTGGCTTCGCCCGACATCAATACGGAAGACTTCTGTGCGGCGGTCGATTTCCTTTCGACACACGAAAAAGCAGACCCCGGACAGATCGGTATCCTCGGCATCTGCGGTTGGGGTGGCATGGCACTCAATGCGGCCGCCATCGACACGCGGATCAAGGCCACCGTCGCCGTCACGATGTACGACATGAGCCGCGTCAACGCCCGGGGCTATTTCGATGCGATGGATGCCGACGCCCGCTACGAACTGCGCAAACAACTCAACGCCCAACGCACGGAAGACTACCGCAACGGCACCTATGCACTGGCCGGCGGCGTAGCGGACCCGCTGCCCGAGGATGCCCCGCAGTTCGTGAAAGACTACCACGCCTATTACAAGACCGAACGCGGCTACCATCCCCGCTCGCTCAATTCGAACGGCGGTTGGAACAAGACGTCGGCCCTTTCGTTCATCAACACGCCTCTGCTCACGTACAGCGACGAAATCCGGAGCGCCGTTCTGGTCATCCACGGCGAAAAAGCCCACTCCCGCTACTTCAGCGAAGACGCATTCAGGCAGTTGAAAGGCGACAACAAGGAGCTGCTGATCGTCCCCGGTGCCAGCCATGTCGATCTGTACGACAACATGGAAAAGATTCCGTTCGACCGGATCGCAACATTCTTTCGGGACTATCTCCGATAGCAGGCAACCGGCAGCCCCGGCGATACGCACGGTACCGTTCTCCGGGAAAACCCTTTCTCCACAGGATACAGAAGCGGGGTGTCTGACGAAATCGGACACCCCGCTTTGCATATCCCGGGACCGGGCTACTTTCCGCGCAGGATTTTCTCCACGAGCAGCGGTTCGTCGGTCGTGATATACTCGGCACCGTTCTCCGTCACGAACCGAATATCCTCCATCCGGTTCACGGTCCAAACATTCGTACGGACACGGTTTTTCCGGGCCTCGGAGAACCATTCCGGATGGCGGCGCATCTTCCCGACCGAATAGTCCAGCCCGGTACACCCCATCCTTTTCAGCTCTTCCGGAGCGATGTCCCCGTTGAGATAGGCCACTTTCAGTTTCGGGTCGCGCCGGAGCAACTCCTCCACGATCCGGCGGCTGAAAGCGATATATTCCACCTGCCGTGCGACGCCGGCCCGTTCCACTTCCCGGAGCACAACTTCCACGCTGCGAAGCTCGTGTTCCGCCGAACGGGCCGATTTGAGTTCCAGAATCAGCTTCAGTTCCGGATGCCTCTTCCCCTCGGCCAGGTATTCGGCCAGCGTCGGCATCCGTTCGCCGTTGCGCAGGCGTACGTCACGGAATTCGGCATAGGGCGTATTTTCGATCCGTTTCCCGCCGATCACGGGATCATGGTTGACGACGGCCACACCGTCCGAAGTGACATTCACGTCGAACTCGCTCCCCCACAGGCCGCACCGGGCCGCCAGACGCAGCGAAGCGATCGAATTCTGGGCCGAACCCTCCCATTTCCAGAAACCGCGGTGGGCGATCACCTTCGGCCGGGCACAACGGGCCGCTGAGGCGAACAGCACACCGGCCAGCAGCAACGATACGGCGACAATCCGTTTCATCGCAGGACAGTTTACAGAGTGATGCTCTGCGGGTCGATATGCTCCCGCTCTATATCCTTGAAGTAGCGGAACGTTCCGACCTTGAGCTCGTAGGTGGCCTCTTCGTCGCAGACGATGATCCCTTTGGGATGGGTCTGAAGGGCACTCACCGTCCAGGCATGGTTGTACCCCTCCTCTACCACATGGTGCAGGGCACGGGCCTTGTTATACCCCGTGACGAGAATCATCACCTCGCGGGCGTCGAGCACGGTCCCTACGCCCACGGTCAGGGCCGTTTTGGGCACCCGGTCGATGTCGCCGCCGAAAAAGCGCGAATTGGCCACCAGCGTGTCGTGCGTGAGGGTTTTCACCCGCGTACGCGAAGTCATCGAGGAAAAGGGTTCGTTGAAGGCGATATGGCCGTCGGGCCCGATCCCCCCCATGAACAGGTCGATGCCGCCCTGTGCAGCGATCCGCTCCTCGTACGAACGGCACTCGGCCTCCAGATCGGCGGCATTTCCGTTCAGGATATTGACGTTTTCGGGTCGGATATCCACCGAGCTGAAGAAATTGTTCCACATGAACGAATGGTAGCTTTCGGGATGCTCTTCGGGCAGTCCCACGTACTCGTCCATATTGAAAGTCACCACGTTCTCGAAAGAGACCTTTCCCTCGCGGTGCAGGCGGATCAGTTCGGCATAGGTTTTCAGCGGCGTGGAACCCGTGGGCAGACCCAGCACGAAAGGCCGGTCGCTGATACGGGCATGGGAATTGATTTTCGAAGCGATATACCGGGCGGCCCAGCTGGCCACGGCATCGCTTTTCTCCTGAATGATAACTCTCATATCGGTTACGGATTTGATGGTTCGATCTGTTCGCAAAGATACACTTTTCGGTGCGATTACCAAACGGTTATCCCGAAAACGGGAAAGCCGCCTCCCGGGGGAGGCGGCTTTCCTGCCGGATCGTTCCGGCTGCTAATGTTCGTCCAACACCTGCTTGAACAGGTCGATGTCGCCGCAGCACGAATGGGCGATGTACTCCGCGGCGGCCCGGTTCTGAGCCTGCCCGTACTTGGAGTAGACGATGGCGGAGGTACGGTACTCCTCCACCTCGGCCGCCTGGCGCAGCAACAGGTGCGACAAGATGATATGACCGGCCATCTCCACCATGCGGCGGGCATGGAAGTCGATCACCTCGTTGTCGCCGGTGGAGACCACCTTTTCCACCGTCTTCTCGTACTCCTCGCGCATGGCCACCAGGCGCTTGCGGATCTGGTCCAGATCGCCCGGACATTCGGCCTTCTCATACTCCATGATCTGGGAGAGATAGGTCCCCGTAGTCACGTGGCGGATGGCGGCGACCACCTGCAACTGACTCGTACCCTCGTAGATATTGGTGATACGGGCATCGCGGTAGATACGCTGGATCGGATAGTCGTGCATGTAGCCCGAACCGCCGTGAATCTGAAGGGCGTCGTAAGCCAGCTGGTTGCAGTATTCGCTGCTCATCAGCTTCAGCAGCGGCGTGAAAGCGTCGGCCAGACGGGTGTAGGCCTTCATCTCGGCGCGTTCCTCCGCCTCCAGTTTACGCTTGTGGCTGATGTGCGTATAGGTCTTGTAGAGCTGCACGAAACGGGTGGTCTCGTAGAGCATCGCCCGCGAAGCCTGCAGTTTGGCCTTCATGTTGGTCAGCATCTCGAATACGGCGGGGAATTCGATGATCGGCTTGCCGAACTGCTCCCGCTCATGCGCATACTTGAGCGCCTCGCGGTAGGCGGCCTCGGAAAGGCCGGTCGACTGGGCGCCGATGCCCAGACGGGCGGCGTTCATCAGCGACATCACGTATTTGATCAGACCCATCTTACGGTCGCCGACCAGTTTGGCCGGGGCATTGGTGAAGACCAGTTCGCAGGTGGGCGATCCCTTGATACCCAGCTTGTGCTCGATTCGGCGCACCTTCACGGCATTGTCGCGCTTGTCATACACGAACATCGACAGGCCGCGGGCATCGGTCGTACCCTCTTCGGAACGGGCCAATACCAGCGAAATATCGCCGTCACCGTTGGTGATGAAGCGTTTCACGCCGTTGAGCAGCCACGTTCCCCGGGCCTCGTCCCACGTGGCCTTGAGCATCACGGCCTGCAGGTCGCTGCCGGCATCGGGCTCGGTGAGGTCCATGGCGCAGGTCTCTCCGCGCGAGACACGGGGCAGGAACTCGGCCTTGAGCTCTTCGCTGGCGAACTCGTTCAGCGTCTCGGCACAGTCCTGAAGCCCCCAGATGTTCTCGAATCCGGCATCGGCACGGGCCACCATCTCGTTGGCCATCACGAAGCAGATCAGCGGCAGGTTCAGCCCCTCGTACTTGCGGGGCAGCGTCATGCCGAACAGACCGGCCTTGGTGACCGCCTCGATGTTTCTGGCGGTTCCGGGAGCGTAGACCACGTGGTCGTTCACCACCTTCGGGCCCTCTTCGTCCACCCCTTCGGCATTGGGGGCGATCACGTCGCCGCACACTTCGCCGGTGATGGTCAGTACCCGGCGGTAGTTATCCATCGCGTCCTCGAAATCGGCCGGGGCGTAGTCATACACATCCTTCTCGGCAAAACCCCGCTCCTGAAGCTCCACCAGCTTCTTCATCAGGGGATGCTCCAGATGATACTGCAAATCTTTATTATCTAAAAAAAAGTTGGCCATATCCGTGCTTATTTAGAGTTTTGCTTGTAATACTTAATCATCTTGGGGATCACCTCCATCACGTCGCCCACGATGGCGTAATCGGCGATCTTGTTGATCGGGGCGTCCGGATCGGTATTGATCGAAATGATCATCGACGACTGGTCCATACCGGCCGTATGCTGGATCTGGCCCGAAATACCGCAGGCGATATAGAGCTTCGGACGGACCGTCACTCCGGTCTGCCCCACCTGACGGGCATGGTCGGCGAACCCGGCGTCCACGGCGGCACGCGAAGCGCCCACCTCGGCCCCCAGGACCTCGGCCAGTTCGAACAGCAGGCCGAAATTCTCCTTCGACCCCATGCCGTATCCGCCCGAAACGAGCACGGCCGAACTCTTGATGTCGATCTTGCGCTCCTCCATCTGGCGGTCGATGATCTTCACCACGAGATCGGTATCCTTCAGGTATTTCTTCACGTCCACCCGTTTCACCTCACCGGCGCCGGGGGTCTTGGCCGCCTCTTTCTTCATCACGCCCTCGCGTACCGTGGCCATCTGGGGACGGTGGTCGGGATTGACGATCGTGGCGATGATGTTGCCTCCGAATGCGGGACGGATCTGATACAGCAGGTTCTTGTATTCCGTGCCGCTCTTGGCATCCGTATGGTCGCCGATCACCAGACTGGTGCAGTCGGCCGTCAGACCGCTGTGCAGGGCCGACGAAACGCGGGGGCCCAGGTCGCGTCCCACGGGCGTGGCACCGAACAGGGCGATCTGCGGCTTCTCCTCCTCGAACACACCGCACACGACGGAGGTGTGGGGCAGCGTACGGTAAGGTGCCAGCTCCTTGTCGTCGGCCACCCACACGGTGTCGGCACCGTATTTGGCCAGTTCCTTCTCCACGCCGTCCAGTCCCTCGCCCAGCACGAGGGCCTCCAGTTTGCACCCCAGCGTATCGGCCAGTTCACGGCCTTTGGTCAGCAGCTCGAGGCTCACGTCGGCGACCTTGCCGCTCTCTATTTCGCAATATACAAATATGTTGTTCATAATACTCTCTCGTTAGATGATTTAACCCAATGTATGGCTGGCGATCAGCTCGGCCATCAGCCCGTCGATGTCCGCATCGGCCGCAGTAAGGCGCTTGGCCTCCTTGGCCTGGAAAACGACGTTCTCGATCTTCTTCACCTTCGTGGGAGAGCCGCTCATACCCAGCTGGCTGTCGTCGGCATCGACGTCGGCCACGCTCCACTCCCCGATATTGAGGTACTCCTTGCAGCCGCACTGCACGCGCAGATAGTCGTTGTCCACCGCCTGCAGTTCGCTGGGTGTCTTGGCGTTCTTGTACTTCATCACCCGTTTGGCATGCTGCGGACGGCACTCGGCAGCCGATCCGTTCACGGTCATCACCATCGGCAGGGGGCAGCTCACCGTCTCCACGCCATGTTCCAGCCGACGCTTGATGACGATCTTCTCCCCGTCGAGGGAGACGATCTCCTCGGCATAGGTCACCTGGGGAATCCCCAGCTTCTCGGCCACCTGCGGACCTACCTGCGCCGTATCTCCGTCGATGGCCTGACGGCCGGCGACGATAATGTCGGGCTGCATCTTGACCAGCGCCCGCGAAAGGGCGTAGGAGGTGGCCAGCGTATCGGCCCCGGCGAATTTACGGTCGGTAAGCAGCACACCGCCGTCCGCCCCGCGGAACATGGCGTCGCGCAGAATGTCGGCGGCCCGGGGAGGTCCCATGGTAAGCACCTGCACGGTACTTCCCGGATTCATATCCTTGATTACGAGTGCCTGCTCCAGGGCATTCAGGTCTTCGGGGTTGAAGATGGCCGGCAGGGCTGCACGGTTCACGGTGCCGTCCTCCTTCATGGCGTCCTTCCCCACATTGCGGGTATCGGGCACCTGCTTGGCCAGCACTACTATTTTCAACGCTTTTTTCATTATTAAAAAGTATGGTTTAGATGTTTTCAGGTTCTATTTCAGGGTTCCGGCCTCGGCCTGGCGGATCGTCTCTTCACTGGCCGTGATGAAAATCTCCACGCGACGGTTGGCGGCACGCCCCGCCTCGGTGGAGTTGTCGGCCACGGGAGAGTCGTAGGCGAGCCCCTTGACGATCATCCGTTTACTGCTCACGCCCTGCCCCATCAGCACATTGGCCACGGCCTGCGCACGCTCCTGCGAGAGACGTTCGTTCACGGCCCGGCTGCCCGTGTTGTCGGTATGCCCGTAAATGGTTATATCCGTGTCGGGAGCATTCTGCAATGAGACGGCGAAACGCACGAGCGCATCGCGCGATGCCTGGCTCAGGTCGCTCTTGCCGGTGGCGAAAAGGATCTTGTCGTTGAAGGTCACCTTGATGGCCTGCAGGTTGTTGCTGTCCTTCACCATCTCCACCTGAGCCCCCTGGATTTTCTCCAGCTCGGCCTTCTGCTTGTCCATCCGGCGGCCGATCAGCGCCCCGGCTCCGGCACCCACACCGGCACCGATGGCCGCTCCGATCGCTGCGCCCTTACCGCCTCCGGCCAATGCCCCGATACCGGCCCCCAGCGCGGCACCGCCGCCCGTACCGTACAATGCACCCTTCCCGGTGCGGCTCATGGTGGAACAGCCCGTCACCGAAAGGAGGGCAGCCAGCAGAACGATCACGGAAAATTTCGTCGTTTTCATCTTCTTTCACATTTTAAAATCGCTATTGTCTCGCGGAACGGCCTTCCGTTCCTCTTCTGTATATCTCTTCCAACACCTCTCCGCGCGGAGTGCGGCCCGCTTCGGCCTCCAGCGCCAACCCGCTGCGCTTTCTCCACGCCTCCAGGTCGGCACGGCTCACCGCCTCCGACAGCCGGGCCTCCCATCCGGGCAAATATCCGGCCAACCCCAGCACCTGCACCATCTCGAACGCATCGTCTTCCGGGGTCACATCTTCATAATAGATCAACGTGGCTTTCTGTCCGATCAGCTTCTCCTGCAGCCGTCTCACATCGACGTTGCGCACCTTCAGCCCGCAGTCGATGGCCAGCGAGGATGCGATGCCCGCAGCCTGGCCCAGCGCCATCCAGCAGGGTTCCATCCGCAGGGTGGAGAATCCCACGTGCGAACCCGACACGGGAACGGGCAGCAGCAGGTTGTCCACCTGCCGGGGCACCATCACTCCGTAGGGGACGGTATAGACCCGGGCGTCCGTAATGCCGAAAAAGCCGTCCAGATGCACCCGCCCCTTCTCGCGCTTGCGCACGGCGTGCGAATCGAGCGAATAGTGACTGGCCGTCACGCTCTCCGCGTGGACCGGGGGCCGCTGGCCGTCCGCCACGGGCAGGGCGTCTTTCGCCGTAAAAAAATAAACTCCCTCGAAACGGCGTCCCTCGCGCACGTACACCTGACGCGGGAAATGGCCGTTGTCGATATATTCGTCCGCCGCCAGCCCCCACCGCGACACAGCCTCGCGGAAGTGTTCCGGCAGCGCCTCATCGTTCTGTGCGAACCAAATGAGCCCCAGCGTATAATCGCGCAGCCGGCCGGCGAAACGGTCCCTCCACTCCCACGACGAGGTGGGCCAGGGCCAGTTCTCCTCCGGCAGGTCGGTCGAAATCAGGGCCAGATGCTGATTGTTGGCATCGGTTTTCCGGTTGGGCAGGGTCACCATATTGGTAATCTTGGCGATTCCCCACTTGTCGCCGGGAATTCCCGTCTCTCCGCCCGCTCCGATCGCCCGGCGGTTCTCTTCCATCATCTCCGGAGTCACCTTCCTGAACGAGACATGGGTATTACGTCCCGTCCAGACATCCTCGACGAGGGAAAGATACTCTTCCCTGTTGTAATTCTTCGGTTTTTCGACCCGCACCCGGTTGGCCGGATCGTCGGTCAGGCAGAGACGGTAATTGTAGGCCTGCACGGCATTGTCGCCCATCCCGTCGCTTCCCTCGGCCACGGGACCGCTCCAATACTTGTAGATACGGCCCGCACCCGGCTCGCCGAATTCGTCGCGCCCCTCGCGGCCCACCCGGAAAGGCACGCCTGCGGCCGCCCCCAGATCGCCTTCGTACGTGGCGTCCAGGAACACCCGGCCCCGATACGTTTCACTCCGTCCCGTAGCCCGGTCGGTGACGCGAACGCCCAGTATCCGGTCGTCCTCCATCTCCACGTTGGCGGGGTCGCAGTCGAACTGACGCAGGGTAAACACGTCGATCCGCCCCCGGTATCCGGACAGCATACGGTCGAACACACGGCCGGCCACGGAAGGCTCGAAATGGAATCCGCCGCTGCAATCCTTCACCTGCTGCGAATCGGGTCCGTACTTATCGGCATAATACCGGCGCACGTTCTCCACGAACTCGCGGAACAGGCCTGTCGTGGCCGCCCGGGTATTGATGTCGGTCGCTCCCAGACCGTTGACAGGAAGCCCGCCGATATGGGAAGTGCGCTCCAGAATAACGGAACTTTTCCCTTCGCGGGCGGCGGCGATGGCGGCCATGATTCCCCCGGGAGTTCCCCCGACGATGACCAAATCATATCCCGGACGGGCGGAACCCGCACAGGACAACAGCAGAAAAAGGTTCAACAGGATCGTAAATCTCATACGGAACAGGTCGGCGGCAGCCCTGCAAAGGGCCGGGATTAACGAACGATCGTCTCCTCGCGGTCGGGACCCACGGAGATGATCACCACGGGCACGCCCGTCTCGCGTTCGATATATTCGACGTAGGTTTTCAGTTCGGCCGGGAAATCCTCGTACCTGCGGATATTGTTGATATTGCATTTCCACCCTTTGAAATCCTTGTAGACAGGTTCGATCTTCCCGCCGGTCTCAAAGGGGAATTCGGAGGTCTCCACGCCGTCCACCTTGTAGGCTGTGGCCACCCGGATCGTGTCGAAATCGTTCATCACGTCGGCCTTCATCATGATAAGGCCCGTGACTCCGTTCATCATCACCGAATATTTCAAGGCCACCATGTCGAGCCAGCCGCAGCGGCGCGGACGCCCCGTCGTGGCGCCGAACTCGCGGCCGATCTCGCGCAGCTTCTCCCCGTCGCCGTCGAACAGTTCCGTCGGGAACGGACCGCTGCCCACACGGGTACAGTAGGCCTTGAAAATACCGTACACGTTGCCGATCCGGCTCGGAGCCACACCCAGGCCGGTGCAGACACCCGCACACAGGGTATTGGACGAGGTGACGAACGGATAGGTACCGAAGTCTATATCGAGCATCGAGCCCTGCGCCCCTTCGGCCAGCACGGCCTTGTTCTCCTCGACGAAACGGTTGACGGCATATTCGCTCTCCACCAGACGGAACCGTTTGAGGTTCTCGATACCGGCGAACCATTCGCGTTCGTACTCGGCGATATCGTACCGGAAATCGTACTGTTTCAGCATGTGTTCGTGCTTCTCCCGGAGCTTGCGGTAACGCTCGGGGAACTCCGGCGAGAGGATGTCTCCCACGCGCAGGCCGTTGCGCCCCGTCTTGTCCATATAGGTCGGGCCGATTCCCTTGAGGGTCGAACCGATCTTGGCACCGCCCTTGGCCGCCTCCGAGGCGGCGTCGAGCATCCGGTGGGTGGGCAGGATCAGATGGGCCTTCCTGGAGACGAGAAGTTTCGAGGCCACATCCACGCCGCTGGCTTCGAGCTCGGCGATCTCCTGCGAAAGGATCACGGGATCGATCACCACGCCGTTGCCGATGACATTGACCGAGCCGTCGCGGAAAATACCGGAGGGGATCGTATGCAGTACGTAGCTTCTGTCGCTGAAATGGAGGGAGTGGCCCGCATTGGGGCCGCCCTGGAACCGGGCGATCACCTGATATTTCGGGGTCAGCACGTCGACCACCTTCCCCTTGCCTTCGTCGCCCCATTGCAGACCGAGCACGACATCTACTTTTTTCATCGGATAGGTATTAAATTTCACGTTCGGTTAAAACACAAATTGCTGTCAAAATTACGTTTTTTTTCGGTAAGTCCCTAAAATAAGCCCGAAAATGTTATCCCCATTTAATCAACAAACGGGGTTTCGCACAAAAGCAGGAAACAATAAAGCGGTTATTTCGATAGTTTATGTTATATTAGCGGTCTGAAAATGTCGTTTACATCTCACCATACGTCTTTCATGCGCAAAGCGGTCATCGTATTCCTGCTGGGCCTGTGCTCTCTGGCAGGCCAGAAGGGGTATGCACAGCTAAACAAGGAGTATTTCTTCTGGGTGGGCCGGGGCATGCTCATCGACAACCGCTACCAGGACGCCATCGAGACGCTCAACATCCTGCTGAAGGTCGATCCGGGTGCGCACGAAGGTTACTTCCTGCGCGGCATCGCCAAATACAACCTCGACGACCTGCTGGGCGCCGAGATGGACTTTTCGCTGGCCATCGAGAAAAATCCCGTCTTCACGATGGCCTACCAGTACCGGGCCATCACCCGCTCGCGGCTGGGCAATTACGACGACGCGCTGAACGACTTCCGGGAGGCGATCAACCTGCGGCCCGACCTGCCCGGCCCCTATTACAGCCGGGGCGTCACCTACCTGCTGAGCCAGCAGTACGAGGAGGCCATCGCCGACTTCGACATGTTCATCCGCCACGAAAACAAGGTGGCCGACGCCTACATCAACCGGGGAACGAGCTACCTCTTCCTGAAAGACACGGTGAGGGCGTTCGAGGACTACAACACGGCGATCCGCACCAACCGTGAGAGCCCGGACGGCTACAACCGCCGGGGGGGGCTCTACATGGCCGAAGGGAAATACGATCTGGCGCTGGAGGACTTCAACAAGGCGATCACCTGCGACTCCGCCTACACCGTCTCGTTCTTCAACCGCGCGCTCGTCTACGCCAACACGAAAAAACCGATGCAGGCGCTCGAAGACTTCGACCGGGTGATCGAACTCGACTCGACCAACTCGCTCACCTACTTCAACCGGGCCATCATCCGGTCGCAGATCGGCGACTACAACCGGGCGCTGGACGACTACAACCGCGTGGCGGAGTATTCGCCGGGCAACGTGCTGGTCTACTTCAACCGGGCGCTGCTCTACACCCAGCTCGGCGACTACCCCAGCGCCATCGACGACTACTCGAAGGCGATCGAACTCTATCCCGATTTCGCCAACGCCTACCTCAACCGGGCCCACCTGCGCTACATGATGAAGGACACCAAGGGGGCGAAACAGGACCGCAATTTCGCCGAAAAGAAGATCGCCGAATACCGCTCGAAGCTCAACGACAGCACCTTTTCGGTCTATGCCGACACCAGCCGCAAGTTCAACCAGCTCCTCTCTTTCGACAACAAGCTCTCGGGCAGCCGGTTCGGCCGGATCGGCAACCGCACGGACAACGTCACGCTGCTGCCCCTGTTCAAGTTCACCCTCACGGAGCCGGATTCGACCACCACGATCGACCCGCAGCGCTATTACGTACAGCGCGCGGAGGACTTCCTCGCGGAGATCGACAATCCGCTGCTGAGGCTCACCAACCGGAGCAGTTCGTTGTCGCCCGACTCGCTGGTGGCCATGGACCGCCGGCTGGCCGCACGGATCGACGCAGGCAATACGGACTGGCACCTGCTCTTCGAACGGGCCGTCACGCAGGGGCTGATCCGCCAGTACACCAACTCGGTGAACTTCTACTCGGCGGCCATCGAGCGCAACCCGACCAATCCGTTCCTCTACCTGAACCGGAGCACCACGCGCAGCGAAATGATCGACTTCATCTCCTCGATCGACAACAACTACCAGCGCATCACGATCGACGCCGATCCCGTGAACCGGCTCAAGAACAACTCCCGGCGCACGTACAACTACGACGAGGCGATCGCCGACCTGAACAAGGCGGCCAAACTGCTTCCGGACTTCGCCCACATCTATTACAACCGAGCCAACCTGCAGGCTCTTTCGGGCAATCTGCCGGAGGCGTTCGACGACTACACCAAAGCGCTGGAACTCAATCCCAACTTCGCCGAGGCCTACTTCAACCGGGGGCTGGTACAGATATACATGAAGGATACCCGCAAAGGGTGCCTCGACCTGAGCAAGGCGGGCGAAATGGGCATCCAGGAGGCCTATCCGGTGCTCAAAAGATTCGCCGGGTCGGAGGACGGGGAATAGCGACTACAACTCAAACGATTAAATAAATGGTAGCAAAAATTCAAAAGAAGATCAGCGAGTCGGCCACGGCCCGCTGGTTCGTACTGGGACTGGTGGCCTTCACCATGCTGTGCGGCTACTTCATCACCGACATGATGGCCCCGCTGCAGGACCTGCTCCAGAGCCCCGTGAACCTCGGCGGACTGGGCTGGAGCGGCGACGAATACGGCACGTTCACCAGTGCCTACGGCTGGTTCAACGTATTCCTGCTGATGCTCATCTTCGGCGGCATGATCCTCGACCGGATGGGCGTCCGCTTCACGGGCCTCATGGCGGCCGGAATCATGGTGCTGGGCGTGGCGATCAAGTGGTTCGGCGTCTCGCACGACTTCGGGGGCGCCACGGTGCGTCTCTTCGGGTCGGACTGGGGCTATCCGCTGCTCGTGGCCTCGTTCGGCTTCGCCCTGTTCGGCGTAGGGATCGAAATCGCGGGCATCACGGTCTCCAAGATCATCGTCAAGTGGTTCAAGGGAAAGGAAATGGCGCTGGCCATGGGACTGGAGATGGCCTGCGCGCGGATCGGAACGGGACTGGCCATCGGCGTCACGCCGCTGCTGTGCAAGGCGTTCGGAGGGTCGATCAGCATGCCCGTGCTGATGGGCCTGCTGTTGCTCTGCATCGGATTCCTCTCATTCATGGTCTTCGTGGTGATGGACCGCAGGCTCGACGCCGAGCGGGCGGAAGAGGAGACGGAGGCCGAGGAGCCCTTCCGTTTTTCGGACATCTTCTCGATCATCAGGATCAAAGGGTTCTGGTACATCGCCATCCTCTGCGTGCTCTTCTACTCGGCCGTGTTCCCCTTCCTGAAATACGCCCCCAGTCTGATGATCAACAAATTCGGCATCTCCCAGGAGCTGTCGGGTCTGATTCCCTCGATCCTTCCCTTCGGGACGATCCTGCTGACCCCCTTCTTCGGCAACCTGTACGACCGCAAGGGACACGGAGCGGGCATCATGCTGATCGGCGCCGTGATGCTGGTCTTCATCCACGCCATGTTCTCCATCCCGGGGCTCGACTACTGGATCATAGCCCTCGTGCTGATGATCCTGCTGGGAATCGCTTTCTCGCTGGTGCCTTCGGCCATGTGGCCTTCGGTCCCCAAAATCATTCCCGAAAACAAACTGGGCACGGCTTACGCCCTCATCTTCTGGATTCAGAACTGGGGCCTGATGGGCGTTCCGTACCTGATCGGCAAGGTGCTCGACAAATACTGCATCACAGGCTTCGTGGACGGGAAACCCGCCTACGACTACACGCTGCCGATGCTGATCTTCACCTGCTTCGGCATCCTGTCCATCGTCTTCGCCCTGCTCCTGCGCCGCGAGGACGCGATCAAGCATTACGGACTGCAACTGCCCAACATCAAAAAATAACCCCGCCAGGGTACGGAATATGCGGGAGGGGCCGAAAAGAATTTCGGCCCCTCCCGTGCATTTACCGGTTCCGGTACGGACAGCCCCCGCTCAGAAAAAATTCGTCCGGTAAGTCTCCGCCTCCGTCCGTTTCAGCACGAGACGTTTCCAGGCACCGGTCAAAAAACCGATTCCATAGCCCCACAACTGCACGAACGAAGTGGCGGCCGAAAGCAGCCCCACCCTCAGGCTGCGGTTGCGCAGCGAGGAATCGGCACACCAGACCAGCGCAGCCAAACCCAGCGGCAGCAGGAAAGCCGGACAGACGAACGCCAGCCCCAGACAAAGCAACGATCCCACCGTGAAAGCCGCCGGCAGCAGGTGCACCGCCTTGAGCGAACCGGGATGCCGTTTCGTCAGGTTGATCCGGGCCACACCCGAAAAATAGACCTGCCGGAAGAAGGAGCGCAGGCTCGTCCGCCGCTTGTGGCAAACCGCCGCCTCAGGCAGCAGACGGGGCTCCCCCCCCGCCGCAATGATCCGCATGCTGAGGTCGATGTCCTCCCCGAAACGCATGGGGGCGAATCCTCCCACCCGCTCGAACAGGTCGCGGGCCACTCCCATGTTGAAACTGCGGGGAATGAAACGGTCGAGCTTATGCTTTCCGCCCCGGATACCCCCCGTGGTAAAAAAAGAGGTCATCGAATAGCTCACGGCCTTCTGCATGGGAGTAAACCGCTCGTCGGCCCGGTCGGGCCCGCCGAATGCCCGCACACCGGCCTCCACCGCACGCGAAACGGCCTCCATGTAAGACGGAGGGGCGATGCAGTCCGAATCGAGGAAAATCAGGAAATCGCCCTTCGCCCGCTCCGCCCCGTAATTGCGGGCCGGGCCGGGTCCCCCGTTCTCCTTCACGTAATACGACACGTCGAGCCGGCCGGCATACCGCTCCGCCACGGCCCGCGAATCCACCTGCGAACCGTCTTCAACGAGGACCACCTCGAATCCCCCGCGGCTCTGGCGGGCGAGGCTGTCGAGCAACTCCTCCGCCTCGCGGGGACGGTTATAGACGGGTACGACGACCGAAATCATAATTTTCCGTTTTTACGGGCCTCCCAGGCCGCGATCCCGCTCTCCAGGAACGCGGCGAAACCGGGCACGCTCAGATCGTAGCCCCGCGGCGGCACCAGCAGCTCCCCGCGGTCGTCCAGCAGCAGATAGCAGGGCTGGGCGTTGACCCCGTAGCGCGTGCGTGCGAAATAGGAATTGATCTTGCCGAGACTTTTGAGCACCTTTCCGCTTTCGGTGGTTACCCAGTCGCTCTCGGGCAGCTGCTTCTTATCATCGGAATAGAGGGCTATAATCACGTAATCGTCCCGCAGCAGGGAGAGCACCTCCGGCGCCGACCACACCCGGGCCTCCATCTCGCGGCAATTCACGCAGCCGTGCCCCGTGAAATCGACCAGCACGGGCTTGCCGGCCTCGCGGGCATGGGCCATTCCCTCTTCGAAGTCGAAGAAACCCTGCAATCCGTGGGGCAGATGGAGGAAATCGCCGTATTTAGGCCCTTTCGTTCCCGCACTCCCGACAGCCGCACCGGACGGCGCCGCACTCCGTTCCGTCGTTCCGCCCAGCACGAAATCCTGCGTGTGCATCGGAGGCAGATAGCCCGCCAACCCCTTGAGCGGGGCGCCGAACATGCCCGGCAGGAGATAGACCACGAAACTGAACGTGACGATCGCCAGCAGCAGCCGGAACACGCCGACATGCTTCACCTCGCTGTCGTGCGCGAACCGCAACTTACCCAGCAGATAAAATCCCAGCAGGGCGAAAACGACGATCCAGACGGCCAGATAGACCTCGCGGTCGAGAATGCCCCAGTGATAGGTCTGGTCCGCCACACTGAGGAACTTGAGGCCCAGCGCCACCTCCACGAAACCCAGCACCACCTTCACCGAATTGAGCCACCCGCCGCTTTTGGGCAGATTTTTCAGCAGGGAGGGGAAAAAGGCGAAGAGCGTGAACGGCAGGGCGAACGCCACCGAAAAGGCGAACATGGTGACGATCGGCTCCCAGAACTCGCCGGCGGTCGATTTGATGAGCACCGACCCTACGATGGGCCCCGTACAGGAAAACGACACCAGTACCAGCGTCAGGGCCATGAAGAAGAGGCCACCCAGTCCGCCCCGGTCGGCGCCCCGGTCGCTCCGGTTGACCAGCCGGCTGGGCATCGTGATTTCGAAGGCGCCGAAAAACGATGCGGCGAAGACCATGAACACGAGGAAGAAAATCACGTTGGGCAGCCAATGCGTAGCCAGCCAGTTGAAGATGTCGGCCGTCACGGCATCGCCTCCCACGACCCGCGTCACCAGAATGATCGCGGCGATCGGCAACGTATAGAGCGCCACGATGAAAACGCCGTACATCAGCGCCCGGAAACGTCCGCGCCCCTTCCGTTCGTTCCCTTTCAGGAAGAAGGAGACCGTCATGGGCACCATCGGGAAGACGCACGGGGTGAGCAGCGCGGCCAGCCCCCAGAGGACCGCTTCGACCACCGTTCCCCACAGACTCCCCGTATTCCCGGGCGCACGGGCGGAGGAAGCCGCTTCCGGCTCCGCCGGACCGATCCTCACCTCAAAGTCCTCGTCGGCGGGAGGCAGGCAGGTCGTCTCGTCGCAGACCATCCATTCCACGTTACCCTTCAGCACAGCCGAAGCCGCCGTCAGCCGCACCTTCTGGCCGAAAACCGCTTTCCCGGCATAGTAGCCGATCTCCATGCCGAACACCGGATCATCCACCCGCTGCGGCTCGGCGAAAGGATAGACCCCGCCCTCGAGCACCAGTCCGTCGGAAGGTTCGAACGTAAAAAGCGTGGCATTGGGTCCGAACGCCTCGTACGGTCCCAGGTCGTACATGTGGTAAGGGGGACGGATATCGGCCTCGAAAACCGCCTCGAACACACCCTTCCCGGCCGGCCGCGCCGAAAACCGCCACGACACGGGATTCTCCTGCGGCAGGGCCTGCAGGAACAGACCGGAAAACAGGAGCGACAACGCAAGGATTTTCACTATTCTATTCTTCATCGTTCGATATTTCGTTCTGTCCGGAACCGGCATGGCCCGAAGCCCCCAATTCCGCCACTAAAGTAGACAATTTTATCGGTTTACGGACACACGGCCCGTAAAATTCGGGTTCTGAAGAACAAAACGGGCGGACGCCCTTGCCCGTTCCGTTTTTTTTCATTAGATTTGTTTCGCCTTTTTTACGCATTTTTCAAACCTTAAATCTACCCTAATATGAAAAATCTGAAAAATCTGGCCGTTCTGGCGGCTCTTCTGGTGGGAACGGGCACGGTCACGGCCCAGATCAAACTGGGAGTCTGCACCAATGTCCAGAACGCACAGAAGGCCAAGGAGGCCGGCGCCCAGTTCATCGAAGAGAGCGTGGGGCGCTTCCTCATCCCCGGCAAACCGGATGCCGAGTTCGCCGCCAATCTGGCCGCAGCCAAAGCCTCCCCGCTGCCCATCCGCTCCTGCAACGGTTTCCTGCCCGGCACGATCAAGGTGACCGGTCCCGCAGCCGACCACGAAGCCGCCCTGAAATGGGCCGAAACAGCCTTCCGCCGTGCGCAGCAGGCCGGTATCTCCTACATCGTATTCGGCAGCGGCGGCGCCCGTCAGGTCCCCGAAGGTTTCAGCCATGCGGAAGCGACGGACCAGTTCGTCTCCCTGCTGAAAAAGATGGGTCCGATCGTCGGGAAATACGACGTGACCGTCGTGCTGGAACCGCTCCGCAGCGGCGAATGCAACTTCCTCAACACGGTAGGAGAGGGTGTGAAGATCGTCAAGAAGGTAGGCCATCCCAACATCCAGTGCCTGGCCGACATCTACCACATGCTTCAGGAAAACGAAGGCCCCGAAGCGATCGTCAAGGGAGCCAAATACATCAAACACTGCCACGTAGCGGAGAAGACGGACCGCGCGGCCCCGAGCACCAACGGCGAAGACCTGACGCCCTATTACGACGCGCTGAACAAAATCGGCTACAAAGGCGGCCTCTCGATCGAATGCAAATGGACGGACTTCGACAAGCAGCTCGCTCCGGCCCTGGCCAATCTGAAAAAGAACACCGCCCGGAAATAAAACGGGCCTCCACACGTTAATCATTCAAAAGTACACACCGATCATGAATCTGAAACGCATCGCCGTGGTCACCCTGTGCACGCTTCTGTGCGCCGGAGCCTCGGCCAAGGGAAAGGGAGCGGACAACACGCTGACCCCGAAGGAACAGAAACAGGGCTGGAAACTGCTCTGGGACGGAAAGAGCAAAAACGGATGGAAAAGCATCAAGGGCGGTCCCGTGCCTGCGACCGGCAGGACCGTGGAAAACGGCACGCTCACCATCGCCGACAATAACAACAAGACGTCAGTGGGCGACATCGTCACCGACCGCAAGTACAAGAACTTCGAACTTTCGGTCGATTTCCTCTACACGGACGGCGCCAACAGCGGCATCAAGTATTTCATCACCGAGGACAAGAGCGGTAAAATCTCGAACGTGGCCTGCGAATACCAGGTGCTGGACAACCTGCTTCATCCCGATGCCAAGCTGGGACACGACGGCAACCGGCAGCTGGAAGCGCTCTACGACATCTTCCCCGCCGAGATCAAAACCCCGGCCAAAGCCGGCGAGTGGAACACGGCCCGCATCGTGGTGAACGGCAACCGGGTGACCCACTACCTCAACGGCAAGAAAATCCTGGAGTACGAACGCGGCAGCCAGCAATGGAAAGAGGGCGTGGCCCGCAGCAAGTTCAGCAAGCGCGACGGTTTCGGCATGGCCGAAGAGGGATACATCCTGCTGCAGGACCACGGGAAAAAGGTTTCGTTCAAGAACATCAAAATCAAGGAACTCTAAGATAGTCAAACTAACCGTAAGAACATGAGCAAGATCACAAGAAGAGACTTCATCAAACAGGCAGGTCTCGCCTCCGCCGGGCTGATGCTGGGCGGCGTTGCCCTGAGCAACAAGAGCTATGCACGGGTCAAGGGTGCAAACGACCGCGTGAACGTGGGTGTAGTCGGCTTTTCCGACCGTTTCCGCGCCACGCTGCTGCCCTGCTTCCTCAACCACAAGGACAAACTGAATTTCGACATCGTCGGCGTATCCGACATCTGGAAGCTGCGCCGCGAAGAGGGAGGACGTTATCTCGAAGGGAAACTGGGCCACTCGATGCGCCAGTACGTCAACAACGAGGCCCTTTACAAGGATAAGGACATCGACGCGGTCATCATCTCCACCGCCGACTTCCAGCACGCCGTGCACGCCATCGAGGCCGCCGAAGCCGGCCGTGACATGTACGTGGAAAAACCCTTCGCCGAGACGATGGAGGACAACCGCGCCGCCCGCAAGGCAGTGGAGAAAGCCGGCGTCATCTTCCAGATGGGCTCGCAGCGCCGCAGCGGTCCGAACTACCACGCGGCCAACGACTTCATTCGCAGCGGCAAGTTCGGCGACATCGTGATGTGCGAAATGACCTGGAACGTCAACCAGCCCGACCGTTGGAGAAGGCCGACCCTCGTTCCCAAATGCAAGAAGGAGGATCTGGACTGGACGCGCTACCTGTGCAACCGGCCCTATCAGGATTTCGATCCCCGCAAATACCTCGAATACCGTCTGTTCTGGCCCTTCTCGTCGGGTATTCCCGGACAGTGGATGGCCCACCAGATCGACACCGTGCACTGGTTCACCGGCCTGCACCACCCGCGCAGCGTGACGGCGAACGGCAACATCTATCTCTGGAAAGACGGACGCACCAACTACGACACCATGACCGCCGTGATGGACTACGGTCCCACGGACGATCCCAACAAGGGTTTCCAGGTGCTCTACTCTTCGCGTTTCACCAACTCGGCCGGCGGTGTGAAGGAGATCTACTATTCGAACGGCGGCGAGCTGAACCTCGACACCAACATGATCTCCTCGAACGGTTACCTGACCAAGGCCCATGCCGAAAAGATGGGCCTGAAAGAGAACAAGCTGCCTGAAATCAAGCTGGAAGGCATCAAGGCAGCCTCCGAAGCGAATATGGGCGGCGACCCGCTCACCTCGCTCCACATGCAAAACTGGATGGAGTGCGTGCGCAGCCGCAAACAGCCCAACGCCCCCGTCGGCGCCGCTTACGACCACTCGACCGCCTGCATCATGGTCAACGCTGCCCTGCGCACGAAACAGTACGTAGAGTTCAACGAAGAGCATCAGGAGGTTATCGCCGGAGGCAAGATTTTCAAATACTAAACGGTCTTCCGGACAAAGGGGACCCTCCGAATAAATCCCCGAAAATGATCGTCACCCCCGTCAGAGTTCGTTCTGACGGGGGTGAAATTATTAAAGCGAGAAGCATCGACAGCCCCTCCCGTCAGCGACGGAAGACTCTCCGATACAGCGGAAATTCCGACCTTTTATACCGCATCCCTCATTACACGGAACAGGGAAGGCCATCGCCTCCCCCTCACTACTTCAGCAAAGGCAACCGAGCCAGCAAATTTCTGATTTTAATCGCAATCCGGGGCATCGGCTCGGCCACCGTGAGCCCAACCACGTCGTACGTAGCGGCCACATCCTCGATGACCCTCGCCACCTGTTCCATCTTCATACCGTCCGGCTCCACCCCCACTCCGGCGACGATCTCTGCAGGATCGAGCACATCCAGGTCGAGATGGATGACCACCCGGGAGACTCCGGTACCTCGCAACCACTCCAGTACGGCCCGGCTGTCCGCGGCCACCTCGGCCGGCGCGAGGCTTCTTATTCCGAAAACCTGCTGACGTTCCCGCGTTCCGCCGTTCGCTTCCCATGCCCGCAAGCCCACGATCAACACCCGTGAAGCATCCGCCCGGCCCGGCAATAGACCTACGATCTCCTCGTCGCCCATCCCGAGACAAGCTGTCAGGGCCATCGCATGATACCCCTCGTACTCATCGCCGGGCAGGTTGATATCCGGATGTGCGTCGAGCCAGATTACGGCCACGTCGTCCGGATACCTTTCCATCAGATACGTAAAAGGGACGACACTCACAGAACATTCACCGCCGAGCGTGACGATCCGCCCCGGGGCGTTTTCGCGCAGCAGCGCGAGGGCTGTCTTCGTCTGTTCGAGGATAACCCGGCGGGCACTGATTCCTCTCTCCGTCTTTCGGTCACCCACATCCATCGACACGGGTACCTCGACCGTCTTCCGGTCACTCTCCGGGGCGAGCATTTTCAGCAACTGTGCGCCCAGCCAGTATCCTCTCGATGCGTCGTCGGCCGGAATATCCGGCATCCAACGGTCCACGATTCCGCCCTGCCACTGCGGATAGATGAGGCGAATAGTCGATTCTTTGTTTTCCATGATTCCGATATATGTCGATCCTGCCGCCGGTATGGTCCGGCAGAAATTCCGTTCATGCCCGGGCGGGAACGCCTATTTCCACTCCAGCGAGGCACGGCAGAGCGCCGTCCCCTCCGCATTGCGGACTTCGAACAGGGAGACGGGCGCATCCTCGAAACAGATGTCCAGAAGATCGCCGTAGCGGGCTTCGTGCATGAAGTTGAGCGTATAACGGCGGCACACCCGTTCCGTGTGCCACTCCACGGGGAGCATGTCGACCATCCACTCCAGGTATTTCATGCTGTTGGCATGCCGGTTGAAATCCACGTCGCTGTACACGACCCGGTGCGCCTCCGTCCGCGAAGGCTCGACCCGTGCGATACGGCCCGGCTTCTCGATCGGGGAGGGCTCGTCGCGCACGGCTTTCAGGTAGTCCGGATTGTTGCGCAGATCGAGTGGCTGACGGGACGAAAGGTCGATCATCGCCCAATAGCTGACCGCGGCACCGATCCGGGTCCCCTGCTCGTCCAGCACCCGGAAATTACGGGTGGTCATCAGACGGCTCACGTCGCCGACCCAGGTCTCCACACGCAGTTTCTCGTACTGTGCGGGACGGCGCTCCATCTCCACGGCGAAACGGGAAAGCACCCACGAGGCGTTGTTCGCCCCCAGCACGCGCAGCCCGAACCCGTTGCGGTCGGCATCCTCGCCCGCCGCATGCAGAATGTCGTCGCCGAGCGCCATCAGCGTCGCCTGCCGTGTGAAATCCACGTCCCTCGGCTCGATCCGGTAAGTATAACAGCCTGTTTCACCCATAACAACCTCCTTTTAGGACAGATTAAGACAGAACAAATATACTCTTTTTTCCTAACTTTGCCAAGTCAAATCCGATCCCTCCGATGAAATACCTTCCGCTCCTTCCGGCCCTTCTCTGTTGTACGCTTTCGCTGGCCCAGCCGGCCGGGACGCCGCGCGATTCGCTCTTCTCCGAGCTCAAGCGCACCCCCTCCTTCTCCATCTACAAGGACAACTACGCCGTGGTGGGCTGCCCCACCAACCACACGCCCGACAAGTTCAATTCGAACGTCAAGTACCAGATCAGTTTCCGGCAGCGGCTCACCAATGCCGTACTGCCGCTGGATTCCTACCTGTTCATCTCCTACACACAGAAAGCCTTCTGGGACATTTTCCGCAATTCGAAACCCTTCACCGAACTGAACTACAACCCGGGAATCGGCATCTCCGTTCCCGTCTTCTGCCAGAACAGCCTGAAAGGTTTCTTCTCCCTCACGGTCGAGCACGAATCGAACGGCCGCGACAGCATCTGGAGCCGGAGCTGGAACTTCGTCTCGCTGGCTTACAGCACCTCGTTCAACAGCCACTGGAAACTGACCGTCAAGGGCTGGATTCCCTTCTCGTGGCGCAGCGACAACCCCCGGTTGATGGACTACGTCGGCTACGGAGAGGCGAAGGTGACGTGGCTGCCCCTGCGCAACGAACGGATCGTGACCGACATCACCGTCCGCAAGGGAGCCTCCTGGTCATGGAAAGGATCGGTGCAGACCAATTTCGCTTTCAAAATAGGCAAAAACAGCAACCAGTACCTCGGCTTCCAGTGGTACGTGGGACAAGCCGAAAGCCTGATCGAATACCAGGATTTCGTCAGCATGATCCGTTTCGGCCTCTTCATCAAGGCCCGCAACCTCGATTTCTATTAAACGCGACGGGAAGACCCGTCGTTGCGGATCTTCCCGTCGTCCGGAACCCGGAAGGGCCCGTTCTCTATCTCCTCTCCCGACAGAAACGGTCCATCTGGAGACAGGCGAAGACGAACGGCAGCAGGCCGTGCGTATCGCTCTTGACGAACTTCACCCGTTCGTAATCCATCGGGTCGGTACTGAAATTGGTTCCGGCCTTCACCCCGTTGAAATCGCCGTTTTCATCGACGAAGGTGGTCAGCGCGGCCCACGCCTTCTCCACCGCAGGGCCGTACTCCTTACGCGAGAGCCAACCGTTGTTGATCCCCCGGGCCAGGTTCATCGTGAAGATGGCGGCGCCGGACGACTCGCGCACTGAACCCTCCATATCGAGCACGTTGCGCCAGAAACCGTCGCCGTCCTGACAGCGCACCAGCCCCTGCGCGTGTTTCCGGTAGATCGAAAGAATCGCCTTGTAGTTCTTGTGGTTCCGGGGCAGCGCCTCCAGCACCTCGCTCGTGGCCCAGAAAGCCCATCCGTTGCCCCGCGACCAGAAAGGCACCTTATCCTCCGGACGCGAAGGATAGCACGCCTGCCGGTAGAGGCCCGCCGAGGGTTCGAAAAGATAGCGGTTGAAGGTCAGCACCTGCGTCGAGGCATCGTCCAGCAGGGCCTCGCGTTCCGCCGGGTCGTCCGTATATTTCGCCCAATAGACCAGGTAGGGCAGCCCCATGAACATGTCGTCCACCCAGATCGAGGGTATCCGCGTGTAGGTGCGGGCGAAGATGCCGTCGATCCGGAACTGACGGTGCTTCAGATACTCCACCACCTTGCGGGCCCGGGCCTCGTAGACCTCTTTCTCCGCAAAATCGGGATCGGCCGCCAGACGCGTCACGTACGGCATGGCCGGAGCCGAATAGTAGTCGAGCATCGGACGGTCGGCCTGCCCGAAATTCATCGAACGCACGGCATGCAGCTCGCGGGTCTGATACTCGGCCAGCGGCACCGTCTCCAGCGCATAGTCGCACCAGCGGGCGGCATAATCGCCGTACTTCGGATCGCCCGTCGCGGCCCCCAGCCGCTGCAACGCCCAGACGAATCCGCCCACATGGTAGCTCCAGCTGAAAAACTTGCCGCCGTCGCGGTTGTCGATCAGCAGATTGATCCGGGGAATGTTCCATCCGAACTGGCGGCCGCCGCTCCGGTACACCCGGTAAAACCCGTCCTCGTGCTCCGGCGGGCAGGGCGTGTCGACATCCCCCTCGAACGTACCCAGCACCAGCCAGTTGGCATGGGTCACCTTGGGAGCGTAGTTTTTCAGCGAACAGGAGATCTTCCGCCCCTTTTCAGCATACCGCGACATATTGGGTCCCTGAAGCAGGAAGAGCCATTTTCCGTCGCCCGTGTATTCCGACTTGACCAGCACCCGGTGGTCCTCCGCAGCGAGCCGCACGGTGAAACTCTCCGGCAGTTCGTAGGTCCGCTCGTCGAAGACGATCGGCAACTCCCTGGCTCCCCGCCCCTCGAACACCAGTTCGTCGTCGATCCATATCTTCAGCCCGGCCGTACGCCCCACGGCGAACGTATGCTCCTGGTCGGCCTGGCTGTGCATCGTGGTGAGCCCGTAGGCCACCCCCTTCACCGGCGCACAACTGATGCCGAAGTCGATGAACTCCACGTCGGGATAGGGGGCCTGCATCACGTATTCGAACCCGGGAGTCACCCGGTCCACCACGTTGTCGGCCACCAGCCGGGCCCATTCCAAAGGCGTGCGGGAGGGCGAGGCACAAACCGCGGCGGCAGCCAGCACCGCCAAACACGCCGAAACCGTCTTTTTCATCGGCATCCTATTTGAATCGTATGTTTTTCACGAAACGGGGTTCCTCCATGCCCAGATCGGAGAGCGAGCGCACGGGTTTGCCCGCTACGGTCACCCCGTCGAAAGTCACCCCGTCGATACAGTGTTCCGCATCGAGACCGGCCATCGACGCCCCTTTCGGGAACATGATGCCGAAGGCGCAATCCTTGAACAGCACGTTCCGGATATGTCCCATGCCCGAACGGCTCAGAATCTGGAAATGGATCGCCTTGCGCTGGTTGTCGGGGGAATTGCGTTCGACGCGGTTGTTCACGAAGCGGATATTCTCGAAGGCGGCCCCGTCGTAACAGTAAAGGGCCATGCCCCGGTCGCATTCCACCACGTCGTTATCCTCGAAGAGGATGTCGCTCATGCGGCCGGCCTTGGTCTCGGTCCCCACCTTCAGCGACGATTTGCGCGTGATGAAGACGCATCCGCGCACCGTCACCCGCTCCAGATCCTGCAACAGGTCCATGTTGTTGGTGGTCTTGATGGCGATATTGTCGTCGTTGCAGTAGGCGAAACAGTTCTCGATCAGCACGTCGCGCGAGGCATCGGGATCGAAGCCGTCCGTATTGGGCACGGCGAAGTCGTTGAGCACCTTCACCCCGCGCACCGTCACCCGCTCCGAATGGAGGATATGGGTGTTCCAGGCGGCCGGGTCGCGCAGGATCACGCCTTCGATCAGCACATCCTTCGAATTGCGGATACGGATCAGATTGGCCGGCTTGCCCTGCGCCCGGATCACCGTACCGCTGCCGTCGATGATACCCCGGCCCCAGATGCGCACATTCTCGGCATTGTCGACCAGAAGCAGACGGCTGAAGGTCATGAACTCGCCGTTGTCCGAATAGTTCGCCTTGTTGTTGATGTGGTCGGCTTCGGGACGGTTCCCGTCCGAAGGATAATCTTCCCGGTTCTCCGACCCCTTGACCAGCGCCCCTTCGGCCAGGTAGATACGGCTGTTGCTGCCCACCGTAAGGGTCCCCGTGCGGTACACTCCCCGTGGAAAGACGAGCGTTTTCCCCGTACGGGACGCCTCGTCCAGCGCCCGTTGCAGCGCCTCGGTCTGCAAGGTCTCGTCCGAACCGGATTTCACGTAATCCAGCACGGAGATCACACCCGCATCCCCGACCCGGGGCACGTCGGTCTCCACCGGATCGGCCAGCAGGATCAGCTTCTCCCTGCCGTTCACCTCCAGCACGTACCAACCCGGCCCGGGCAGCGTGAAGGAGACCGTACCGCCGGCCTGCGTCCCCTCGATTCCGAGAATCATGGGGCTGATGCGGAAGTCGTTCACCTCTCCTGCAAAAGCAGCCTCGATCCGGGTCGGACCCGTAACGGGGAAATTGACATAGTGGATCGCCTTGAAATGCTCCACGAACAGCGCCCGGCCGTCGGCCCGGGCCGAAAACAGTTCGCTCGGCTTATGGAACTTGTCGGAGCCCGTGGGCTGCTGGGGCGCCACGGCGGAAACCGCAGCAGGGAAAAGGCCCAGCCACACAGCCGCTGCGCCGATCAACATCATTATCTTCTTCATTGTTTTTCCAGGGTATTTTCAAATTTCACACTGCACACTATTCCGACACGATCTTCCCGCGCTGCCTGTCCCACAGGGGGCTCGGCTCGGTGCGGGTAGAAGTCTCCACGGTCACGTTCTCCAACTTGTAGTCCGATGCGTCATCCATCACCACGGCCGGGCGCACATCGGTGTATTTGAACCGGATATCCACATTCTTGAGCGTAATGCCCTTCACATGGCGGATATAGAGCCCGTAGGCGGGGCACACGCCGAAATTGTCGAACTCGGGATATTTCTTCTCCACTTCCGGCACGTCGGCGTAGATCAGGTCGGGATTGCGCATCGACCCGTAGAGGTAGAGATCGCAGTCCTCGATGGTGATGTTCTCGATTGGATGGCCGGGGATACCCGCGATGATCGTACCCAGTCCGCGGCCGCCCTTGTGCTCGGTGTAACCGATGTCCGGATTGCGCAGATTGCGGATGGTGACGTTGCGGATCATGCCCACCGGTGCCACTTTCGGCCCTCCCTCGAAAGTCCGTCCCCGGTTGCTCATCCGGATGAAGAGCGGCGTGGAACAGGTGTGCAGCACGATATTCTCGTAGAGGATGTTCTCCACCTGCGCACCGTCGGCCGATTCGACCGCCACGCTGTACCGCGTCCAACCCTCCACGTTGCTCACGTGCACGTTGCGGATGTCGCTGTGGGTTTCGGTTCCGATCTTCACCAGGTGGCAGTTGGCGTAACGCACCCGCACCCCGTCGATCCGGATATTGTCGCTTCCCGTAGCGGAGAGCGATTTCATGCAGACGGCATCGTCGCCCGTAATGGCACTGTAATCACGCAGCAGCACGTTCCGGCAACTGCTGATGTCGATACCGTCCTGGTTGTGCGTTCCCGTGTAGCTGCGCACCTGCATACGCTCGATACGCATGTCCCTGCACGACTCGTAGCGCTGCGTCCAGTGGGCGGGCCGCACCAGCGTGATGTCAGTGACCGTCAGCCCCGCCACCTGCGACATGCTGATCAGGTAGGGTCGTTTCGAAACGCTGTAATGTCCTTTCCAGGGCCATCCCTCGCCGATCGAATAACCGTCGATGATACCGCCTCCCGTGATGGCCACGTTCTTCCGCTTTTCGGAAAAGATCAACTGGTAGATGCCCGTAGTGTCGTTCGGCTGGAAATAGGGCGTCGATACCGGCCGGGCCGGATAGTCGGCCAGTTCGGTGGAGCCCCGCAGGATCGAACCGGCCTCCACCCGCAGCGTGGTGTTGTCCTTCAGCTCGATCATGCCGGTCACGAAAACGCCCCCGTTGACCCACACCGTACCGCCGCCCGATGCGGCGCATTTGTCGAGGGCCGCCTGGATCGCCTTCGTATTGACCGTCCGTCCGTCACCTTTGGCCCCGAACGCCGTCACGTCGAACACGCGACCCTCCGGCCGTTTCACCTCGGGCCACTCCCCGACGGGCTGCAGGGCCACGATATACATTCCCTCGCGGGTGCTGCCGTTGGGACCGAGCGCCACCCGTTCTCCGGCCAGCGCACGGCGGCGGTAGAGCGAAAAACTCTCGCCGTAGGAGTTGGTCATGCGGCCGGGCACCTCGATATAGGCGTCGAGCCATGCGGGTTTGTTCGTGATGGCGTCGTTATGGAGAATATAGACGTCCGCCGCATGTTTCAGCGTGAAATAGGCGATCACGGGACCTTCCGTCCATTTCACGAAACTTTTGGACCCGTAAGCCGTCTGAATCCAGTCGGCCCCTTCGAGCATGGCGGGCAGCGAGGTGATCGTCACCGCCTCTTCGCCGTACATCTGGCAGCCGGACTGCAGATTGCCCTGTTCCAGCCAGTGTGAAGCGTTGAAGTTATTCTCCCAGGCGTCCAGAATATCCAGCCGGGTCAGCAGCCGCGTGTCGGCCTGCGAAGAAGATGCTCCCAGCACGGAGACCAGCAGCAACAGATGGATCGCGATTCTTTTCATTCGATAAGTTATTTTAAGATAGTCAGTCATCTATTTTTTCAGCAATTCGGCCAGCATGTTCAGCGTCATCTGCACGGCAGCCTCGTCGTAGCGGATACCGTTCGCTTCCGGTTCGCCGAACCCTTCGGCCAGACGTCCGGCAGTCAGCAGCTGGGAGAGGATCATCCGCCCTTTTCCCTCGCCGAAATCCACCAGTATAACGGGCGTCCGGGTCAGATTCTTGCCCGCGTTGACCAGCACGGTGAAATTCTTGGCCATGCCGCCGGCCGACGCCTGATACTCCCCGCACAGATCGGTCACCCTAATCTTGGCCTTCGGGTCGATCGTCATGGCCAGCGCCGGGGCATCTTCCACCAAGAAGGCCACCCGTTCGCGCAGCTTGCTCTCGGACATCTTGTCGGAAGCGGAATCCGAATATTCGTAGAAACCGGCCAGTTCGTACGCATAGTACCCCTTCTCGCCCCGTATGCGTTCGGGATCGGCTCCCCGGCTGCGCCACTGTTCGAGCAACGCATCCCGGTTCATCCCGTGTACCTGCATGTCGGCGGCCGGGACGATCAGTCCCCCCTTCAGACCGTTCCACAGCCACGTATAGGAGTGCGGCATGCCGTTCCACAGGACATCGCTCTTGGCATCGGGCTGGATATGGCTTTCGGGTTCGGCCGTCTCGGTGAAGGTCAGCGAAAAGCCGTCGAACAGTTCATAGCGCGTCACGCGGGGGTCGGCCACCTTGGTCGCCCCCTGCAAATCGCCCAGATTGTCGCCCTTTATGTTATAGGCGGGCCCCAGGTAACGTTCGCCCGCATCGAGCAGCAGCACCGAAACGCCGCTGTCGATCGCACTCCGGATCGCATTCCGGAGCTCTCCGTCGCCGGCGGCGATCTTCTCCCAGCTCGCCCGCGAAAGCATCATCGCATCGGGCCTGGTCCCCGCCCGCTCCGACACGGCGTTCAGCCCCTTCGCTTCGGCCAGAGCCCGAAGCTCCTTCTCCCCGTCGGGAATCATCACGGTCGCCCTGCGCACCGCCTCCGGAACGACAGCCTCCAGCACCCGGACATCCCAGTCCGAAACCACCGGATATTTCACTTCGGGCGTCGGATTGATCAGTTCGGTACGCAGCAGATAGCCGCCCCGCTTCGCCGGCATCTTCACCCGGACGTCCGCCACCACCTTCGACCAGGGAGACACCCAGCGGGATATCTCCCGACGGAAATAACACTTGCCGAAAGCATCCGTCACCGTCACCACGGCCTTCATGCCGGCATCCGCTCCCGTATCGTTGAAGAAATGGAGCGGTACCGTCACGGTCTGTTCCGGCACGAAATCGCGGTCCCATATATCCATGCTCACGGCCCGCGGCGACCAGAGCACCGTCAGTGCATTCCACACCGGCTTGGGTCTCTCTTCCCTCAGACGGCCCATGAACCACGTATTACCGTCCTCCCAGCTGCTGGCGATCGTGAAAGGTGCCACACCCGCCGCGCCGAGCCTGCGCCAGTATTCGGCGATCTTGCCGTTGGAAAGTTCCTGCAAGCGGAGCCGTTCCTCTTTCGTGTGGCCGCGCCCCAGGAACCGCAGGAAAGTCTCCTTGAGTGTGGTATAACCGCCCGGATTGCCGCTCCCGTCGAGGTAGTTTCCGCCGAACTCGTCCACCATGATCGCCTTGCGGAACTGGTCGGCACTGTCGTAGTGCAGGCCGATATCCTCGAACAGGCTCCACCAGTATTTGTGCAGATGCAGCACGTCGCGGTCCTCCATCACCATCGGGGGATACTCCTTCACGATCTTGTCGAGCGCCTTCCAGGCCGTCTCCAGCTCCTCCTTGTTCGTCTCGTTGTAGGGGTGGTAGAGGGCAACCGAAGGGTGCCCCGCCGCATGGTCGAACCACTTGGGATACTGCTCCATCAGGCTCTCGTAGCTGGCCGGCATGCCGTGGAAGAAATTCCATTCGTACTGCACCAGCAACCCGTAGCGGTCGCACAGGTCGAGCAGCCTCTCGGGCGGAACGCCCAGATGGAACCGGAGCAGATTGGCCCCGTGCTCCTTGAGGCGCAGCACGACGTTGTCGCGGAACCACGTGGTATCGAACCCCACGTCGCGGCCCTCCGCATCGCGCACCCAGCGGTGCCACACCACCGTGCCGCCCCGCACCTTGCAGGGCTTGCCGTTCAGGTAAAACTGCTTGTCCTTCGCGGAAAAGACCTTGATGCCCAGATTCCGGCGCAGCACGTCGATCGTCTTCGTTCCCCGCCGGAGCGTCAGTTCCATCGTGTAAAGGTTCGGCTCGTCGGGCGTCCACTCTTTCAGGATGCCGCCGTAGGAGAAGGTTATTTCATTGCTTCCCGCGGCCGCCTTCCCGTCGGCGGAGAGCATCTCCCGCCCCGCCCGGTCATACACGGCCAGGTGCAGGGCATTGGCCCGCGTCCCTTCCACGTCGTATTTCACACGGACCGTCTTCCGGTCGAGGTCGAACCACGGAACGGCCCGGGTCACGCGGGCCCCCGCATCGAAATGGAGCACCACGTCGTCCCACAGACAGGAAGAACGGTTGCTCCGCCACTGGTCCACCTTCGGAATGAAAGAGGCGTCTTCGGCCGGCACGGCGCTCAGCGGCGCCAGAGCCACTTCGAGCGTCACGGTGGCGCCCGGCTTCACGGTCCTGTATTTCAAAGGGTGCACCGATGCGATCATACCCCCGTTCTGGCTCGACACCAACTGTCCGTCCACATAGACCTCGGGACGGAACCTGGCCCCCTTGAGTTCGAGCACGGCATTTCTCCACTCGCCCTCCGGGAGGGTCACCCGTCTCCGGTACCACAGTTTCTTGTCACTCGTCTTGGCCGGATCGAGCACGATGCCCGGCACCCGGGTCGTATCGGAATATTCGCGCGCCAGCCCGTATTCCCAGGTTCCGTTGAGCGACAGGCTCCGGTCTCCCTCCTGCGCCCATACTTCCCATGCGCACACGGTGAGCACACACAACAATAGGAGTTTTCTCATATCTGAATTTCAGGGTTAGGTTCTCTTTTTTCCAGGGTCGGGGAAAGATGCGATCCCCCATGTTGCAAATTTAATATTTGTCGGGGAAACGGAAACACCCCACCGGGAAAAATCGTCCGCTTACACGGTTTTTCCGGAAAATTTTCAACATTTTTTTCATCATCCGGACCCCAAACGGCACAAGGGGAACAGGAAAAGAGAGGACGAAATCTTCACATAAACTTCAACCGCACCGGATACTTTTTCCTGTTTTTTTGAATACTTTTGACAGGACAAACGAAAAAATATCACGAAAACCTCCAAAACCATGCGCAATCTGACCATCCGTACCATGCTGCTGTTCCTGCTGCTGGTCTTTTTCCAGAGCGGGGCATCGGCGCAGGAGACCCCCGTCAAAAACATCATCTTCATGATCGGCGACGGCATGGGCCTCACCCAGACCTATTCCGCCATGCTGCGATCGGAACGTCCGCTCGCCTTCGAACGGGCCCAATACATCGGCTTGTCGAAGACCTATTCGGCCAACAACCGCGTGACCGACTCGGCCGCCTCGGGCACCGCCATGGCCACCGGACACAAGACCTACAACGGAGCCATCGGTGTGGACACGGACAAGAAGCCCGTGGAAAACATCGCGGAGCGCGCCCGTAAAAAAGGTCTCGCAACGGGCATCGTCGTGACCAAAGACATCACCGACGCCACGCCCGCCGCCTTCATGTCCCACCAGCCGAGCCGCAAGATGGCCGAAGAGATCGCCTCCGACATCGCCTCGAGCGGGGTGGACCTGTTCATCGGCGGGGGACGCAACCGGTTCGAGCAGCGCAAGGACGGCATAGACCTGACCGACCGGCTGCGCAAACAGGGATACGAAATCGCCTATACGCTCGACGAAGTGAAAAACGTGAATTCGGGCAAACTGGCCGGACTGCTGGCGCCGGGCCACATGAAAAAGATGACCGAAGGCCGTGGCGACTACCTGCCCGAAGCGACGGCCCAGGCCCTGACGATTCTGAAAAACAACAGCCCGAAGGGCTTCTTCCTCATGGTGGAAGGCTCCCAGATCGACTCCGGAGGCCACGCGAACGATGCGGAGGTGGTCATCTCCGAAACGCTCGATTTCGACAAGGCGATCGCCGTGGCATTCGATTTCGCAGACCGCAACCCGGGCACGCTGGTGGTGGTGACGGCCGACCATGAAACGGGCGGACTGACCATCCCCTCCAACAAAAGCGACTTCACACTGGGAGAATCGGGCATACAGCACCTGTTCAGCACGAAGGGCCACACCGGCGTAATGGTTCCGGTTTACGCCTACGGAGCCGGAGCCCGCAACTTCAGCACCATCATGGAAAACACCGACCTACCGAAAAAGATGGCCGCCCTGCTCGGCCTTCCGCAGTAGGGAAGCGGAGACAAAAAAACAGCCGGAGAAAAATCTCCGGCTGTTTTTTTGATTTCCGCGAGGGACTATCTCTCGGCAGGCATCGGACCGTACTGATTGTCACCTTCCTGGCTCGGTTTGCAGAGCAGGATGATGAGCCATATCCAGCCGATCAGCGGAATGAGACCGATCAGAATCCACGGCCACGGCTTTCCCGTATCCTGCAGGCGGCGTACTCCGGCGGCCAGCGACGGCAGCAGCAGTGCCAGGCCATAAAGAGGATAGATGAAACCCAGATGCGGGATCAGCGAAACGATCTGGGCCACGATGGCGAAAATCACATAGAACAGCACGAACATCCAGTAGCCCTTGATACCCAGGCGGCCCGAAAAATTCACATAGTTGTTTTTTACCGCGTCGAGAAAATAGTTCATAACACCTTGTTTATTTTTAAACACCTACTCTATAATGCGGTTTTCGGCATCCCCGCCCTTTCGAATACGAAATTAACAAAATATATCCACATTCGGCGTATTCCGCCGCAAAAATCCGTTCCGCAGGACATCCGCATGAAACAAACGGAATGCCGATCAGGGCACAATACCGCCGTATTCGCGGATCAGCGCCCGAATATCCTCCACGGGAACCTCACCGGGAGTCGCCCCCTGCCGGCAGGCCAGCACGGCAGCCGCTCCCGCCGCCTGCCCCATCCCCATGCAGGACGCCTGTACCCGCAGCGCCGAATTGGCCAGCCGGTCGCTGCTCACGCAGCGTCCCGCCACGACCAGGTCCCGGCTGCCCGCAGGAATCAGCGCCCGCAGGGGAACGGTCGGCACCACCCCCTCTTCCAGGTGACGGGGTTTCACCCCGTGGGCATCGTGCAGGTCGATCGGATAATAGGAATAGCATACGGCATCGTTGAAACGGCGTCCTTCGGCGTAATCCTCGCAGGTGATGCGGTAGCAGCCGTCGATCCGGTAGGTTTCGCGCACGGCCGTCTCCGGCTGCATGCTTTCGATCCGCGCCTTCTCACATCCGGGCAGCGTCCGCAGGAAACGCAGTATCCGCAATACGGAAGCCTTTCCGGCGATATTGGCGGCCGTGTGGGCCTCGGACGTGGATGAGTCGGCGCCCAGCACGTGCGACGAGGCCAGTCCGTTCCGCTTGTCGAGCAACAGGCGGATATCGCTGTACACGTCGCCCCGCTCCAGCGTCCCGTCGGCCACGGCCGCCCGGTAGCGGGCCCCCAGCAGATCGTAATCGAGCTTTTCGGGATCGTAACCGCAGAAACGGAAGAGAATCGACCCCGGCTGGGTCTCCTCCTCCCGCAGGCGGGCGAACCCGGCCAATGCCGTCACCGCCGCATCGCCCGTACAGTCCACCAGCTGCCGGCAGCGGATTTCGTACTCCTCCCCCTTGCCGAACGTCCTCACCGTCCAGCCGCCGGAGCTCTTCTCCACCGACACCGGCCACTCGTAGTAACGCAGCCCGATACCGGCCGCCAGACACTTCTCCTCGGCCAGTGCCGCATACAGGAAGGGATTGAAGGCCACCTGGTGCAGCCAATGGCTTTTGCCGTAGGGAACCGAGAAATCGGGCAGCGTGTCGTCGTTCATGGCCACAGTCTCGCACACGAGATTCCAGCCGATACCGCCGATGATCTGTTTCCCGTTCACATGGAAAAGACCGGGGAAAGCGACCCCGCCCGTAGTCATCGTACCGCCCAGCTGACTGCCGCCCTCGACGAGCACCGTGCGGCACCCTCCGTAGGCCGCCTGCAGCGCGGCAACCACTCCGGCCGTTCCTCCGCCCACCACCAGAATATCGGTTTCAATGCTTCTTTTCGCCTTTCGCCGTGGTTTCCCCGTTCCGGAAGAAAGACAGCCAGGCATCGCGGCGCACAGCGAAAGGACCGCCGCCGTCTTCAACATCGTTCGTCTGTCCATTTTCATCTTTGAGTCAGTTTTTTCAAGGGTTTTAGGGTTACATGTCTTTCCCGCACCGGCGGAAGACCGGGTCCCGGACCGGCCGCATACCCCACAGGACACCGGCCGGTCCGCCCGGGTAACAAAATTACCGTTTTTCCGGAGAGAAACAACCGGTCCGGCAGAGAAAACGCACGACTTCGCCATTTCCCCCGGTTTTACTATCTTTGCCTCCGGATCATTCACAATTACCTGTCATGGGTTGGATATACCTCATATTGGGCGGCCTTTTCGAGATCGGATGGCCCCTGGGATTCAAACTGGCCGGCACCGCCTCCCGCGGACACCTGGCGTTCATCGCCCTGTCGGTCGTGTCGATGGCCCTGAGCGGGCTGTTCCTCTACCTGGCCCAGCGCTCCATCCCGATCGGCACGGCCTATGCCGTCTGGACGGGAATCGGAGCCGTCGGGACCCTCTTCATCGGTATCTTCGCTTTCGGCGATCCGGCCGGCTTCTGGCGTCTGTTCTCCGCGTTCCTCATCGTCGCCGGCATCGTCGGCCTCAAACTGGCCTGACCCGCGCCCATGTCCGTCTGCCCCGACACCGCCGCCTCCTTACGGGAGATCAGCGCCACGCTGATCGAGTGGTACGGCCGCAACCGCAGAGAACTCCCCTGGCGAGAGACCCGCGACCCATACCGCATCTGGATATCCGAGGTGATTCTCCAGCAGACCCGCGTGGCACAGGGGCTCGGCTATTACCTGCGCTTCACCGGCCGTTTTCCCGATCCCGCCGCGCTGGCCGCCGCCCCCGAAGACGAGGTGCTCCGGTTATGGCAGGGGCTCGGCTATTACAGCCGGGCCCGGAACCTGCACGCCGCCGCCCGGCGGATCGTCCGGGAACACGGGGGCCGGTTTCCACGCACCTACCCGGAAGTGCGGGCCCTGCCGGGCGTAGGCGACTATACGGCGGCGGCGATCTGCTCCATCGCATTCGGACTGCCCCACGCCACGGTGGACGGCAACGTCTACCGGGTGCTCTCCCGGCTCTTCGACTTGGCGCTTCCCGTCGACGAGGGCCGCGGCAGGCGTGCTTTCGCCTCGCTGGCCGCCGAACTGCTCGATCCCCGGCAACCGGGAATGCACAACCAGGCCCTCATGGAGTTCGGCGCCCTGCACTGTGTTCCCTCCTCTCCGGAGTGCATCGCCTGTCCCCTCGCCGGCCGCTGTCTGGCTTTGGCCGCGGGAACGGTCGGGGAACGCCCCGTCAAACGCGCCAAAAGCACCCCTATCCCGCGCTATTTCAACTATCTTCACATCCTCTGGAGAGGCCGCACGCTCCTCTCCCGCCGCGGGGCCGGCGACATCTGGAACGGTCTCTACGAATTTCCCCTGATCGAAACCGGTTCCCCCGCCGGATGGGATGAGGTGATCCGCACGCCCCGGTTCGGGGAGTGGTTCCCCGGCCGGGAGGAGTTCCGCCTGCTGGGTGCGACACGGATGCCCCCGCATCAGCTCTCGCACCGCACGATCCACGCCTGCGTATGGCGGCTGGAGATTCCAGGAAAGGAGCTGCCCGCTCCGCTCCGCGCCTTCGTTCTCACCGAGGGACCCGGTCCCGGCGAACGGGCGGTGCCCCGGCTGCTCGACCGTTATTTCGAAACCCTCGGATAAGGAGAAGCGATTCCGGCAGGCAATTTGCCTGTACTCCGTAAAAAACGGAATCATACGATGGAAACAATCCTGCACAAAGCCGCCACGCGCGGCCATTTCGACCACGGCTGGCTGCAAACCTACCACACGTTCAGCTTCGCCAACTACTACGATCCCGCCCGGGTCAATTTCGGGGCGCTGCGCGTACTGAACGACGACGTGGTGGCTCCCGGCACGGGATTCGGCATGCACCCCCACCGCGACATGGAGATCGTCACGGTCCCCCTGCACGGCACGCTGGAACACGAGGACAGCATGGGACACGCCTCGGCCATCCGCCCGGGCGAGATACAGGTGATGACGGCCGGTACGGGCATCTACCACAGCGAATACGCCGAAAAGGGAGACACGCCCGCCGAACTGCTCCAGATATGGGTCATTCCCGACCGACGGAACCTTTCGCCGCGGTACGAGAATGCCGCCGTCGCCGGCCTCGTGCGCCGCGGGGAGATATGCACCGTCGTCTCGCCCTATCCCGGCGACGGACATGGACTGTGGATTCACCAGCAGGCATGGTTCTCGCTGACCGAACTGGACCGGGGCACCCGCACGGCCTATACGATGAAATCGGGAGACAGCTACGGGGTCTATGCCTTCCTGATCGAAGGAGAGGCGAACATAGCGGGCACCGATCTCTCGCACCGCGACGGGCTCGGGATCAGCGGAACGGATTCGTTCGAAATCTACGCCGTCGGCGACGCCCGCATCCTGCTGATCGAAGTTCCGGAAGTGGAATAGGATGCGCCGGAAGAAACGGGGCCGCTCTCCTCAGGTTCCAGTCCCGGCCCGCAGAGGAATCCGGGAAAGGGAACCGCTCCTATATGCGCTTGGTGCGCCAGCGCCCCCGTTTCAGATAGAGCCAGCACAGGGAGAGCATCACCACGGCATAGACATGCTCGGTGGTCCAGCAGACGGCCACGTCGGCCCGCAGACAGAGAATGAGCCACACCACATAGGCTGCATAGACGGCCAGCGCGACCAGTTCCATTCCCAGTGCCGAACGGATGTTGCCCGTGCCGGATACGGCATTGAACAGGATGAAGCAGGGAACGCTCACCAGATAGGACGAAGCCATCACCAGCAATGCCGGCACGGAGGCCCCGATCAGGGGGGCGCTGTCCGTATAGAGCCGCAGGACGGTCTGCGGGAAAAGCATGATGAGCAGCATGATCGGCAGCACCAGCATATAGCACATGCGAATGGTACGCGCACAGGTCCCGGGTACGTACCGCGCCTGCCCGGCCCCCATCAGGTTGCTCACCAGCGAACTGGTGGTCGATGCGAAGGCGTTGACCACGATGAACATCAGCGACGAAATGCTGCGCACCATGTTGGTGACGGCCAGCGGCCGTTCGCCCAGGTGCTCCACGGCCAGGAAAAAGAGGAACCACGTGCTGATGGAGACGAACGACTGGATCATCGTCCAGACCGACACTCCCAGCACGTGCCGCAGCAGGCCGGGTTCGAAGCGTCCGCGCAGCGAAAACCCGTACTTGGCCCGATCGACCTTCGTGCGGACGTAGATCACGAAAAAGATCACCGACACGGCTTCGGCCACCGACGAGGCGATGGCCGCCCCGGCGATCCCCAGCTCCGGGAATCCGCACTTTCCGAAAATCAGCACGTAGTTGAGCACCACGTTCGAAAGCACCATGACGATCGAGTTGACCGTCAACACCCGGGTCCGGGTGATCCCCACGAAAAAGGCCCGGAACATGACCGCCGCGAACGAGAAGAAAAAGCCGTAGACCCGCCACTCCATATACTTTTCAGTGGCCGCATAAACAGCATCCGACTGAATGAACAGCCGCAGAAGAGAAGGCGTGACCCACTGCGAAACGGAAAAGAGCACCGCCGCCAGCGCCAGCAGGAAAACGGTCCCCTGCCGGAAAATGGAGCCGATCTCGGCATAGCGCCGCTCGCCGTTGCGCCGTCCGATCAGAATCTGCACCCCCACGCTGAACCCGAACGCCAGCATGAAAATCGCCAGGTAGTACACCCCGGCCAGCGCCGAGGCACCCAGTTCCACCTCCCCCACGTGTCCCAGGAACACGGTGTCGGTCAGGTTGATCATGTTCTCCATGAGCAAACTGAGCAGAATAGGATAGGCGATCTGCCATATCTGCCTGTAACTGAATTTCATAGTAATGTTTACATTTATCGGATTCACCCGCTGTCCCGGGAAAAGGGTTGCAAAGGTAGCATTTTTTCCGTTAGGAACAATATCCGATTGTTTTTACACGAAAATATGCGTACTTTTGGGCGGACAACCCTAAAACCAACAGACAAAATGAAGCGTATCCTGCCGGCCGCCGCGATCCTCTGTGCGGCCCTCGCCGTCTCCTGTGCGGGAAACAGAGAGGCGGAAATCTCCGAATCCGGGCTCGACCGGGCCAAATTCCGCACCGTGGTGGACGGCAAGCCCACCGACCTCTATATCCTCAAAAACGCCGCCGGCATGGAGGTGTGCCTGAGCAACTACGGAGCCCGCATCGTCTCGGTGTGGGTGCCCGACCGCAAGGGCGACATGAAGGACGTGGTGCTCGGCTTCGATTCGATCGGGGCCTATCTGGCCGCCCGCAACAACATGGGTGCCTCGATCGGCCGCTACGCAGGCCGTATCGCCCACGGGAAGGCCGTCATCGACGGGAAGGAGTACGAATTCCCGGTCAACAACAACGGACACAGCATGCACTCCGGACCGGACGGCTTCCACACGCGCGTCTTCGACGCCGTGCAGAAAAGCCCTTCGCAGGTGGCCTTCAGCTACCGTGCGGCAGACGGCGAGTGCGGCTATCCCGGCAATTTCGACGTGACGGTGACCTACACCCTTACCGATGACAACGCGGTGGACATCCTCTACGAGGGAACGACGGACAAGACCACGATCGTCAACATGACCAACCACTCCTTCTTCAACCTGGACGGCGACCCGAACCGCCTCAACACGGAATATGTGGTGTGGATCGACGCCGACCGTTTCGCCCCGATCGACAGCACCTGCCTCACCACGGGCGAGCTGGTTCCGGTGGAGGGCACCCCGATGGACTTCCGCACGCCGGCCGCCATCGGAGCACGGATGGGCGAGGAGAACGACCAGCTGCGTTACGGCGGCGGTTACGACCAGACCTGGGCCCTGAACGCCCCGGGCGATGCCGGCCGGCCCTGCGCCTCGATGTACTCGCCCCACAGCGGTATCCGGCTCGATGTCTATACCACCGAACCGGCCCTGCAATTCTATGCCGGAGGCTCCCTCAACGGCACGGTGACGGGCAAAAAGGGGATCGTCTACAACCGCTACTGCGCCGCTTGTCTCGAATCGCAGAAATTCCCCGACAGCGCCAACAAGCCGCAGTGGCCCTCCTCCGTGCTCCGGCCCGGGGAGACGTTCACCAGCCGGTGCATCTACAAATTCTCCGTGGAGGAGTGATCCGGACCCGTTCCGGCATCGTTTTCAGGCGGCATTCCGAAAGAATGCCGCTTTTTGCTTTTCAATTTCATCCGGAATTGTGTACCTTTAGGTACTGTTTATGCAGTAAGACCTGTCGGTGAAAAGACATTAAATACTATGGGACAACAAATTACGAAGAATTATCCCGTTCTGGAGATGAGTTGCGCCGTCTGCGCCATGAACGTGGAGAACCTCGTGCGGGAACTTCCGGGCGTAACGTCCGCTTCGGTAAATTTCGCGGCCGGCACGCTCCAGGTCACGTTCGATCCCGACCGGATCACCCCCCCAAAGATGCGCGAAGCCGTGCAGGCCATCGGCTACGACCTGATCGTCGAGACGGACGACCCCGTGCGCCGGCAGGAAGAGGCCCAGCGGCAACACTACCTCGCCCTGAAACGCTCCACGCTGGGGGCATGGCTCTTTTCGCTGCCCGTACTGGTGCTCGCCATGTTTTTCATGGACATTCCGGGCGGCACCTGGATCATGCTCGCGCTGTCGCTGCCGGTGGTCTTCGTCTTCGGACGGACATTCTACGTGAACGGATGGCGGCAGGCCCTGCACGGAAGCGCCAACATGGACACGCTGGTGGCGCTGAGCACGGCGATCGCCTTTCTGTTCAGCCTTTTCAACACGCTGTTTCCCCAATTCTGGTACCTTCGCGGGCTGGAACCCCACGTCTACTACGAAGCCGCCTGCGTCATCATCGCCTTCGTCCTGCTGGGCAAGCTGATGGAGGAGCGGGCCAAAGGCAACACCTCCACGGCCATCCGCAAACTGATGGGCCTGCAGCCGCCCACGGCCCGCGTCGTCCGGGACGGACAGGAGACGGAACTGCCGATCGCCGCGCTGCGTCCCGGCGACATCGTGAGCGTGCGCCCGGGCGAAAAAATTCCCGTGGACGGCATCCTGCGCGAAGGGAGTTCGTTCGTGGACGAAAGCATGATCAGCGGCGAACCGATGCCCGTGGGCAAGAAACCGGGAGCGAGCGTGCTGGCCGGCACGATCAACCAGCGCGGATCGTTCACCATGGAGGCGGTCAAAGTGGGCGCCGACACGGTGCTGGCCCGCATCATCGCCCTGGTGCAGCAGGCTCAGGGCAGCAAGGCCCCCGTGCAGCGGATCGCCGACCGGATCGCCTCGGTGTTCGTCCCCTCGGTGCTGGCGATCGCCCTGCTCACCCTCGTGCTGTGGCTGGCGATCGGGGGCTGGGAGGACATCTCCTACGCCGTGCTCTCGGCCGTCTCGGTGCTGGTGATCGCCTGCCCCTGCGCATTGGGGCTGGCCACGCCGACCGCCCTTATGGTAGGCATCGGCAAGGGAGCCGAACACCAGATACTCATCAAGGACGCCGCCGCCCTCGAACAGCTCTGTAACGTCACGGCCGTAGTACTCGACAAGACGGGAACGCTCACCGAAGGACACCCCTCGGTCACGCGGTGGATATGGCTCGAAGAGGACCCCGAACGGATCGCCCGCTACCGCGACCTGGTCTATACGGCCGAACTCAAATCGGAACACCCGCTGGGCGGGGCCGTCGCGGAGTATCTGCTCGAAAACGGAGCCACGAACGCCGGCATCCGCTCTTTCGAGAGCGTCACGGGACAGGGAATCGTCTTCGAACACGAGGGCCTGCGCTACTGGATCGGCAGCAACCGGATGCTGGAGACCTACGGCGTAACCCCTTCGCCCGAGACCTCGACCCACATCGAACGGTTCCAGATGCAGGGAGCAAGCACCGTCTTCTTCGGGACGGGCGACCGGCTGATCGCCCTGGGAGCCGTGAGCGACCGGGTGAAGCCCACCTCCTTCGAGGCCGTGGCCGCCCTGCGCAAGCTCCGCATCGAGGTGCACATGCTCACCGGCGACAACAAGTACGCCGCCGCATGGATCGCGGGCGAGGTGGGGATTGACCACTACCAGGCCGAAGTGCTCCCCTCGGACAAGGAGGAGTACATCCGCCGTCTGCAACAGGAGGGCAAGGTGGTAGCGATGGTCGGCGACGGCATCAACGACTCGCAGGCGCTGGCCCGGGCCGACGTGAGCGTGGCGATGGGAAAAGGTACGGATATTGCAATGGAAGTGGCGATGGTCACGCTGATGAACTCCGACCTCGTGCTGCTGCCCAAGGCCTACACGCTCTCGAAAAGCACGGTGCGGCTGATCCGCCAGAACCTCTTCTGGGCCTTCATCTACAACGTGATCGGGATTCCCGTAGCGGCCGGCGTGCTCTTTCCCCTGTGGGGCGTGCTGCTCAACCCGATGCTCGCCAGCGCGGCGATGGCCTTCAGCTCCGTCTCCGTGGTGATGAACAGCCTGCGGCTCAAATGGAAAAAATTCTAAACAGAAAAACGATATGAACGCCAAAAAATTCAAAACCAACGCCAAATGCGGCGGATGCGTCGCCCGGATCGGAGAACACCTCAACCGGATCATGGAACCCGGCCAGTGGTCGGTCAACCTTGACTCGGGGGATAAAATACTGACCGTAACCGCCGACGTACCGACGGAAACGATCGTCGAAACCGTCCGGCAGTCGGGCTACAAAGCCGAACTGATCGAATAGGAACTTCCTTCCGAACGGCAGGGAAACATAAAAAACAAAACATCATGGAAGCAATCTACACGGCGGTGGCCACGGCCACCGGAGGCCGGGACGGCCACGTGAGCACTTCGGACGGAGTGCTCGACCTCGATCTGCACACCCCGGGCGCCATGGGCGGACAAGGGGGACGCTTCACGAATCCCGAACAGCTTTTCGCGGCGGGCTATGCCGCCTGCTACAACGGGGCGCTGAACCTGGCCGTGCGGCTCGCCCGCGTCAAAACGGGCACCACATCGGTGACCGCGTCGGTGAGCATCGGCAAGAACGACAGCGGCGGCTTCATGCTGGCCGTAAAACTCGACGTTTATGTTCCCGGGATCACGAAGGACGAGGCGGAAAAACTGGCCGAACAGGCCCACCATATCTGCCCCTACTCCAACGCCACACGCGGCAACATCGAAGTGACCACGTCAGTCAGTACCGACTGACGCCCCGGCACCCGCAGGCTACGCGGCCGGGAAAGAACTTCCAGCGGATTTCAGACACGCCGGGAGCCCCCACAGCCGGACAACGGACACGGGAAGATACGATCCGCCGAATCCGTTTTCTTACGGTTTCACCCCTGTCGGCACCATCTCCGGCAGGGGTGATTTCCTTTTCGGGGAACCCGGCGGGACCCTCCGTCGCCGCCTACTCCTTGAAATACCCCACGGGATGATTCAGGAACGGGGTCTGCCGGTCACCGAGTTTCAGCGCCTTTTTCAACTGCTCCTTGTCCATCGTGGCACGCGGAACGGTCGCCAACCCCACCCCGGCGCAGAAGAGCGAAATGTTCTGGGAGACGATTCCCGCATCGAGCGCATTCCACGTCTGTCCGTCGTCAGCCACGAGGACGAGGCAGACGGGAGCCTCCACCGGACGCACGTCGCCCGCCGAAAGAGGAACCAGCCGGTTCTGCCGTGCATCGTACCGATAGCTTCCCTCTTTCATGCAGACGTACACGGCCACATCCTGCCGGTTCATCGCCGACGGAGCCGTACGGCCTCCCGTAGCCGGACGGTTGACGCCGTTGGCCGCCCAAAGCAGGTCGGACAGATCGCGCATCGAGAGCATCCGCGACGAAAATTCCCGGGTGGAGCGACGCTCGGACAGCGCCTGCATGACATTTTTACCCCGCGTCAGGTCGGGGTTTTCCAGTTGAATCGTTTCCATATTCTGTCCCTGTAATTCCATCGAAAAGATCAGACCACCCATAAGCAGCGGCAAAAGCATCCTCTTCATACGTTTCTTTCTTTCGGATTCGACATAATCGTTATCCCTGCAATAATAGTAAAAAAGCAGATATCTTCCACCCCCTATCTCCGCAAAAACCGGATATGCGGACCGTTCTCATACCCGAAGACAGACTCAGGATTCGGTCCTCCCCTGCCCGTTTTCCGGAAAACCGCATCACTCCCGGTACCGGGAGACGAACCGGAGTTCCGCCACCACCGGGTCGTGGTCGCTCCACGGCAGCGACGGGGAATAATAGCGCACACTGCGGAAAGCATCGGAATAGAAGACGTAGTCGATACGGAGTATCCGGCGCATCTGGCGGAAAGTGTCGCCGTAGCCCGAACCGGCCTGGCGGAATCCGTCGGTCAGTCCGCCCAGCATGACCCGGTAGGTGTACGAAGCCGGAGTATCGTTGAAATCGCCGCACACGATCACGGGTATCCGGGTCGTGTCGATCATCCCGCGGACGGTCTCGGCCTGTCGGGCCCGTATCCCGAAATTCCTGCGCAGCTCTCCGGTCATCGACACCACCACACGGGTCTGTCCCGTCACGCTGCCCAGCTCCCGCTGCCTGCGCAGATCGTCCTGCCGCCTGCTGATGCCACTCGTTTGCAGGTGGTTATTGAACACGCGCACCGTGTCGTCCTCCACCAGCACATCGGCCCACATGGAACGGTTGTCGGTGTCCGGGAAACGGATCATTCCCGCGGCCAGCACCGGATAGCGGCTGAAGAGGGTCACCCCCTCGCAGGGCGTTCCCGAAGGCGGATAACGGTACGGCAGATAGCGGAATGCGGCGGCGATGCTGTCCGGCCCGTACGCAGCTCCCCCGCACGATTCCTGGAGACAGAGGATGTCCACGCCCCTCGCCTCCATCTCCCGCGCGACATTCCCGGCCGTCGGGCGGACGCCTTCCTTATGGAAACCGAAGACGTTGTAACTGGCCACGGTCAAATCGGGCGGACCGGCGACCCGCCGCTGGAAAAGGGGAACCTGCACCATCGCTGCCAGGTAGTGCCAGTTGGCCAGCAACCCGATCAGGGGAAGCAGCGCCCACCGGCGACGCATCACGCTCCACACGAGCGCCAGAACCGCACAGAGAGTCAGAACCGCCGGAAGCGCCAGTCCCAGCAGCGGCACCCAGTCCCGGCCGGGAACGGGCCGCACCCACGGCACGAAAACCGCAGCGACCGCAGCCGCGGCAGCACCCCACGTCACAACCAGCAAAGCCGGATACAAGCAATATGTCGTGAATTTTTTTCCCATACCGTCAAGGCGCGGCATTCCGCCAATACAGGCAAAATTCTCTCCGGAATCCGCACACCGTCAGAAATAACGTCCCAGATTGAAATAGAGCCCGGCCTTTTTGTCCACGTTCGAATAGTCTACCATAAAACCGATCGGGCCGATCGGGCTGTTGAACGAATAGGCGAATCCGCACCCGATCAGGTCTTCGCCCGAGAAAATATCTCCGAAATCGTGGCTCTGTTTCCCGTAGTTCCCCAACAGGGAGACGTAGTGCCGCCTCCAGAGCCGCACCCGGAAATCGAGCCTCGCCACCACCAGCGAATTGTCGGCCAGTTCGAAGTGCTGCACCCCGATGAAAGGTATCTGCTGCGAGAGGTAGCGCCCGGCCACATCGCCGCCCATGCAGTTCCACATGGGATAGGCGGTCTGCGGTCCGATCAGTACCCGCCCGTAGAGCGCCGGAATGAACGTGACCCTGCGGGAGGGGGAGAGCGCCCAGCGGAATCCGAGATCCACGGCACTGAAGGGAGACCCGCCCTTGTAGGTGGCGAAATTATCGGTATAGAGCCCGTAGCGCAGACGCAGCGAGAGCCCCCGGACGGGATAATAATAGTTGTCGATCGTCTCCAGCAGGCCCGACAGGTAGTAACTCACCAGCCCTTCCGGTTTGACGGTCATCTGCTCTCCCTCGCGCGAGAAAAGGAAATTGTGGTAATCGAAATAGTCGAAGCGCAGACCGGCCGTGAACTTCATGTTCCGCACCCGGATTCCCGTCACGCTCAGGTCGGCCTGGTGCTGGCCGAAGGTGACGTTGTTGCGCTTGCGCCCCTGCTCGTAGATGTCGAGGTTGTTGTATTTGAACATGTAGGAAAGCCCCATCTGCCCCATGAAGGTGTTGCCTATGCTGTAATCGACCCGGATATAGGGATTCTTGCTCAGACGCCCGGTCAACTCGAACGTAGAGCCCTTCAGCGTCCGCGGGCCGAGCGTGGTGTTGAGCAGGATCGCCGCCATCTCCTCCGAATCGAACCGGATGCCCAGATTGAGCGAATTGCGCGACTTCTCGCTCAGGAAAAGCGTGAACTCGTAGGGAGGCTTCCCGTTCAGTTGGTAGGTAATGTTGGAGAAGGCTCCCGATCCCTGAAGGGTACTCACCTCCTGCTGGATATCCTTCGTGCCGACCACGCTGTTCTCCTTCAGGGTCAGCGTGCGCCTCAGGATTTTCTCGTCCTGGGGGCTGAGCCCCTCGATCCGGATACGGCCGATCCGGATACTGTCCGAACGCAGAGCGTAATCGACCGTCTCGTGTTCGTACCACTCCCTTTCGGTCAGACCGATCCTGTCGCGCAGGGCCACGATCTGGTCCCACTGCTCCCGGGCCCGCTCCTCGCCCCGCCGGATCAGCGTGTCGATCGCCTCCGTATTGAAGCTGGCCGCCGAGTAGGGATGGATGTCCGGATGGATATAGAGATCGGTGCTTTTAAGGTTGGCCTCGTAGGCCGGTTCGCCGATGATCGAGGTGAACTGGTCCACGATGTCCATGACCGACTTGAGCTCCCCCGCCTTCTTCATGCCCGAAGCCAGATCAACGCCGATCACCACCTCAGCCCCCATGTCGCGCACCACGTCCACCGGAAAATTGTTGATGACCCCGCCGTCCACCAGCACCATGCTGTCCACCTCCACCGGAGCGAACGCTCCCGGAATCGACATGCTGGCCCGGATCGCCAGCGGCAGGTTTCCCTCGCGCACGACTACCTCCCGGCCGTCCACCATATCGTAGGTCACGCAGGCGAACGGAATCGGCAGCCGGTCGAACGAAACGGAGTCGTGATACCCCACCGTCAGTTCCGAAAGCAGGTTATAGACGTTCTGCCCGGCCAGGAAACCGGCCGGAACCTTGATCTTATGGTCGCGCGAAAGGGGAACCGACACGATGTAGCGGTCGGCCATCTCCCGTTCGGGGAAGAGCCGGTGGGAGCGGGCCACCTTGTCCGTCAGCAGGGCCGTCCAGTTCTGGGTGCGCACCATGCTGTCGAGCTCCTCCACGCTGTACCCGATGGCGTACAGGCCGCCCACGATGGCCCCCATGCTGGTTCCCGCGATATAGTCGATCGGGATACCCGCCTCTTCGAGCACTTTCAGCACGCCGATGTGCGCCACGCCCTTCGCCCCGCCGCCGCTGAGCACGACGCCCACTTTCTTGCGTTCCGCTCCGGCCTGGAAGCATATCGCCAGCGCGACAATAAACAGGAGGACCTTTTTCATAACGGCAATCAATTGTTATTCTGCAAATATAAACGTTAGATCGGAGAAACGAAACGCTTCCGACCCGGTAATTATGCCCCGAAAGCAGGTAAAAATAGTCCGTTTGGCCTCGCAGGGATTCCTGCCGGCAGGAATGTCCGGCACCGGAGAAAAAAAGGTCTTCCCGGATTTTCCGCCGCTCCGCCGCCGCAGTCCGCAGTTCGGCGGCCTCACGCGAGTTCGTATCCGGAAGCCAGCCCGGCAAAGGCCTTCACCTGCCGCTCCTCCCACTGCCGCCCGTATCCCAGCTCCCCGGCCACGATATGCGCCACGGCCGGAGCCGCCTCCACGGCGGCCCGCGCATCGAGGAACAGCAGCCTCAGCCGGCGGGCGAGAATGTCCTCCACGGTGCGGGCCATCTCGTGCCGCACGGCCCACACCGCCTCCGCGGCCGTATAAGGATAGTCGGGAGAGAGCGGAACCGCCATCTCCGGAGCCGAAAGCATCAACTCCTGCACGGCAGGCATATCCGAACCGTAGATGCAGAGGTGGTTGCCCGGATCGGGCGAGGGACGGTAGCCGTGGATATGGTAGGAGGCGGTCGTACAGGGACGCCGGGGCAGCAGGCCCAGTCCGATGACCCGGTCCACCGTATCCTGCGCCATGCGGCGGTAGGTGGTCCACTTGCCGCCCGTCACGGTGATCAGCCGGTTTTCCGAAACGATGATCTTATGCCGCCGCGAAATCTCCTTCGTGCTCTGTCCGGCCCTTTTCGGGGCCGCCAGCGGACGCTGCCCGGCGAAAACGGACCGCACGTCCGAACGGTCCGGTTTTCGGGCCATGTAAAGACCGGCAGTCTTCAGGATGAAGGCGATCTCCTGCTCCAGCGGACGGGGTTCCAGCTCCGGCCTCTCACGCAGCACATCGGTCGTGCCCACCACCACCTTGCCGTGCCACGGTACGGCGAAAAGCACCCGCCCGTCCGAGGTCTTCGGGATCATCAGCGCCGATTCGCTCTCCAGGAAGGAGCGGTCGAGCACCAGATGCACCCCCTGGCTGGGACGCACCAGAGGATCGGCCCCGGGATCGTCCATCCTCACGACGTCGTCCACGAAAACCCCGGCGGCGTTGACCACCACCGTCGAACGCACGGAATAGGAGGCACCCGTCTCCAGATCGGTCACCTGCACACCCGCCGCCCGGCCCCGCACGTCGTGGATCAGCCCCGTCACCTTCATGTAGTTGACCGGAACCGCCCCTTCGGCGATGCAGGACTGCATCAGGTTGACCGCCAGCCGGGAATCGTCGAACTGCCCGTCGTGGTAGAGTACGCCGCCCCGGAGCCCTTCGGCCCGGATCGCGGGAAGCATTTCGAGCGTCCGGCGGCGCGACAGGTAACGCGAACGGCCGAATCCGAGCCGTCCGGCCAGCAGGTCGTAAAAGGTCAGTCCCGCCGTATAGAGCACGTTGTCCCAAAGCCGGTAATTGGGAATCACGAACGACTGGTCCTTCACCAGATGGGGCGCGTTGCGCAGCAGCAGTCCCCGTTCGCGGAGCGCCTCCATCACCAGCCCCACGTCTCCTTTCTCCAGATATCGTACCCCGCCGTGCACCAGTTTCGTGCTCCGGCTCGACGTGCCTTTGGAGAAATCGCTCTGTTCGAACAGCACCACGCTGAAGCCGCGCAGGGCGGCGTCGAGCGCGATCCCGAGTCCCGTGGCGCCACCGCCCACGACCGCCATGTCCCACACCTGCGAAGTGTCGGCGATGCGGCCGATCAAATCTTCCCTTTTCATAATTTCCGTCTGTTTCGTTCGCTCCCTTCGTCTCAATATTCCTGCCACAGATGGACCCAGCACCGCAAAGACGGACGAAACGACCCTTCCCGCACACCGGACGGGAAGGGATTCATTCCAACGGAATTACAAAACGGAAAATTACCGGAACCCTACTTCCGGGGAAAACGCACCAGATCGAGTTTCCCCGCCCGGAGCGCCACCTCTCCGAAATCGGGATCGTCCCTCAACTCCTCCAGCGGCACCCAACGGAATCCCTCCGACTCCGCCGCATGGCAGCGCACCGCACCGGGATCGCCCGCATACTGGAACGCGAACCGCAGGTCGTAATGGACATGTGCGTCCTCCCTCTTGGCCGGATTGGCCGGAATGGGATGACTGTTGAGCCCTATCGGGACCGGCCCGGCGGCAGGCCACGGAAGTCCGGAACGGGCATCCCGGAACCGGGCTCTCCGCCGCCCGGAACACAACGGAGGGGAGACAGCGCCCTCAGATCGGCCTCCCCGAATCCCGTCTCCTCCCGGATCTCGCGGAGGACGGCCTCCGCCAGCGAGCGGTCGGACGGTTCAAGGTGGCCGCCCGGCTGAAGCCAGCGCCCCAGCGCCCGGTGGCGCAGCATCAGCACGCGGTCGCCCTCGCGGGAGAAGATGAACCCGCTGACGGTCAGATGTCCGCGAAAGTTCTTCCGGTCGCAGTAAGCCCCTTCCCGGCACTCCTCCACGAACTCCGAGAACTCGAGGTAACGTTCCCGTCCGTCCGGATAAGCCGTCAGAAAAATCTCCAACGAATCCAGTATATCCCGCTTGCCGACCATACCCACCCGATCTATTTCTTCGAATATTCGCGGGCCAGCCCTCCCTCGGCGGTCTCCTTGTAGAGGCTGGGTATGTCGTGGCCCGTCTCTTTCATCACCTCCACCACCTTGTCGAAACTCACCCGGTGGCGTCCGTCGGAGAATGTGGCGAAGATATTGGCGTCGAAAGCCCGGGCCGCAGCGATGGCATTGCGCTCGATGCAGGGAATCTGCACCAACCCGCACACGGGATCGCACGTAAGGCCCAGATGGTGTTCGAGAGCCATCTCGGCGGCATATTCGATCTGGGCCGGGGTCCCGCCGAAAAGCTGGCAGGCGGCCGCGGCCGCCATGGCGCAGGCCACGCCCACCTCGCCCTGACAACCCACCTCGGCGCCCGAGATGGAGGCGTTGGTCTTGACCACGTTGCCGAAAAGCCCCGCCGTAGCCAGCGCCCGCAGAATACGCACCTCCAGAAAATCCCGCGACGTGGAGAGGTGGTACAGCACCGAGGGAAGCACTCCGCTCGATCCGCAGGTGGGAGCCGTGACGATCTCCCCTCCGGCGGCGTTCTCCTCCGACACGGCCAGCGCATAGGCGTAGATCTTGCCCCTGCTCTGCATCGCGTCGGCATACCCCCGCGCCTTGACCATATAGGTAGCCGCCTTGCGCCGCACGCCCAGCCCGCCGGGCAGCACCCCTTCGTTGTTGAGCCCGTTGGCGATGGAACGCTTCATCACGTCCCACACGGTCCGCAGGTAATCCCAGATTCCGGGTCCCTCGCACTCGTCCACATATTCCCAATAGGTGCGGCCGCCCTCCTCGCACCAGTGCTGGATGTCGGCGATACGGCTCATCGGATAGACCGAACCGTCGAGCGGAGGCGTCTGTTCGTTGGCCAGCGAACCCCCGCCCACGCTGTAAATGAACCACTCCTGTACCGTCTTTCCGTCCTTCAGACCCTCGAACTTCATGCCGTTGGGATGGAAGGGAAGGAATTCGGAGGGTTTCCAGACGATCTCCACCGGAGCCACGGGCTGCAATACGGCCAGAATGGCCGAATCGGTCATGTGGCCCCGGCCTGTGGCGGCCAGCGAGCCGTAAAGCGTCACACGGAAGGAGTCGGCACCGGGACAGCGTTCGAGGAACTGTCCGGCCGCCCGCTGCGGGCCGATGGTGTGGCTGCTCGAAGGACCGTGCCCGATCTTGTAGAGTTCGCGGAGGGATTCCATAAGGTCGATTTTTAAATCCGTGTAAAGATAACGCATTCGCGGCAATTCCGGCAGAAAACGGAGGAATTTTCGGACGGCATTTTTTTTGCACCCTCTCCCGGCAAACGATTTCGTATGAGCGGATTCAGAGAACGGCTTCGGGAGAGCACAGCCTACAAATGGTGGGTGCTGGGTTTCGTCATGGTGGGCACCTTCATGGCGGTGCTCGACATCACGGTCGTGAACGTCGGAATGCCGGCCATCATGTCGGCCTTCCGTATCGGACTCTCCACGGCCGAATGGGTCATCACGGCCTACATGATCACCATGACCGTCATGCTCCCCACGGCCGGGTGGCTGGCCGACCGCTTCGGCAACAAACGGCTCTACATCGCGGGGCTGGCCCTGTTCACCCTCGGCTCGTGGCTCTGCGGACGGGCCTGGAGCGACGGGTTCCTGATCTTCTCGCGGGCTTTGCAGGGCGTGGGTTCGGGCATCATCCAGTCGCTGGGACTGGCCATCGTCACGCGCGAATTCCCCGCCGAACAACGGGGCACGGCACTGGGCGTATGGTCGGTGGCGGCGGCGGCCTCCATCTCCTTCGGGCCGCTGCTCGGAGGATTCCTCGTGGACGAGTACAGCTGGCACCTGATCTTCGACGTGAACGTACCGGTCGGCCTGCTGGGCATCGCCGGAGCTCTCGTCATACAGAAAGAGTGGAAAAACCCGGCCCTGCGCCGGTTCGACTGGCCCGGATTCGTGTGTGCCGCCCTTTTCATGCCGCTGATGATCTACGGGCTGTCGCGAGGCAACGCCGCCACCAATCCGAAAGGCTGGGCGGCTCCGGAAGTGATCGGCTCCTTCGCCGTGGGCGGCGCGGCATTGGTCCTCTTTATCTTTACGGAGTTGAAAACAAAACACCCGCTGCTGAACATCCGCCTGGTGGGAGAACGCAATTTCGGCCTCTCGATGGCCGTGCTCCTCCTGTTCGGCATCGGAATGCTCGGAGGGACCTACCTCGTGCCCCTCTACCTGCAGAACGGCCTGGGATGGACGGCCATCATGGCCGGAAGCGTCTTCCTGCCCGTAGGCGTCATCCAGGGCATCCTGTCGACCGTCTCGGGCATCCTCACACGGCATGTCCGCCCACTGGTCCTGGTTTTTGCGGGCGTACTGGTCATGGCGGCGAGTTTCTGGGTGGCCAGCCGTTTCACGGCCCGTTCCCCGCACGGCTACATCCTGCTGATGCTCTACCTGCGGGGATTCGGCATGGGCCTCACGTTCGCGCCGCTCAACCTCTTTTCGCTGCGCCACGTGGCCCTGCACGACATGGCGGCCGCTTCGGGTATCGCCAACAGCATCAAACAACTCTCGGGCAGCGTGGGCATCGCCCTGCTCACGGCCGTGATGACCTCGCGCACGGCCTACCATGCGGCGCACGGCACGGCGTCGAAAACCGACCTCTACATCGCAGGCATCACGGACGATTTCCGGATGCTGGTCCTGCTCACCCTCCTTTCGCTCGCCCCGTTCCTCTTCCTGCTCCTGGGACGGCACCGGCCCTCCGGCACCGGAATGCAAAAAAGCCGGAACGCACCGCAAACGCGACGTTCCGACCCATCGTCCTGACGAAAAGCATCCGGCTGAATTTCCCTGCGACAAGGGCCCGTTCCCGCACACCGCGGGGAGGCACGGTCCGGTCGCCCGGACACGCCGTCAGACGGCCGGCTGTTTCTCCTGGGGCAGGACCCGGTAGCCCATCTCCCCGAGTCTCCGCTCCAGGCGGGCACGGTCAACCTCCTCGGTATGCTCCACCGTCACGCGGCCGGAAAGAGGATCGACCGAAACGCCGTAAACGCCCTGCACCGCGGCGAGCCCCCTGTGAATGGAACCCCGGCAGCCGCAGGCCATGACGTTCTCTATCCGTATCTCCGTTTTCATACTCCTTTTCAGCCAAAAAAGGGCGGCGCTCCCCGCGGAAACGACCGCCCTCCCTTCAACGCATTGACAAAGATAGTTAAAGTTTCCCGGCCGGCAACGGCCGGGGTTCCGCTACACGCGCTCCTTCACCTGGAGAAAATCTTCGCGCATACGGCGGAAATCGGCCATCCATGACTCGATGTCGTCCTCGTGGTCGATCTCGTCCTCCAGAATTTCGACGGCCATCCGGTAGGTGGCGTAGTCCTTGCCGATCGTGTACTCGGCGATGTGCTGATAGCGCTCGATGGCGCACCGTTCCCCGCGCAGGTTCTGCTCGAGGATGCGCTCGATGTAGAAGTCGGTGGGCGTCTCGTAGGCGCACTGCGCATGGGTAAACCACTCTTTCGGGCTGAGCAGGGGCACCCCGTCCAACTGTTTGATACGTTCGACCAGCATTTCGGCGTGGTGCAGCTCCTCGTCGGCATGTTTGAGCAGTTCGGGCTCGATGTTGCTGCGCATCTGTCCCTCCATGACCCGGGCGCCGATCCAGTACTGATAGTAGGCCAGCCACTCCTCGGCCAGGGCGGCATTCATCTCCTTGAGCAGTTTGTCGACGTCCAGTTTCGAAATCTTGACAGCTTCTTTTCCCATAATCTCGTTTTTTTGATTGTTCACTTCCCCACACTCCTGCAAAAGTGATTCCAAAACACATATCAATCAAAAGGATAATCACTATCTTTGTATGGATAAAATCTATACCGTCATGACCCTGCAACAACTCGAATACATCGTGGCCCTGGCCCGCCAGCGCCATTTCGTGAAGGCTGCCGAACAATGCGGCGTCACGCAACCCACCCTGAGCGCCATGATTCTCAAACTGGAAGAGGAGCTGGGCGTCGCCCTGTTCGACCGCACGAAACATCCGGTGGAGCCTACCCCGATCGGAGAGGCGGTTGTGGGACAGGCGCAGGTGGTTCTGAGCAATATCGCGGGACTGCACGAAATCATCTCGCAGGAGAAGGAGTCGCTCGGGGGAGAGCTACGCATGGCGGTCATCCCCACCGTATCGCCCTACCTGCTGCCCGATTTCCTGCACCATTTCCGGGAGCACTATCCCGCTGTCCGGCTCCACATACGCGAAATGCGCACGCCCGTCATACTGGAACAGCTCCGCCGGGCGGAGACCGACCTGGCTATCCTGGCCACGCCCCTGTCCGAAAACGAATTCTTCTCCATCCCGCTCTACTACGAGAAGTTCGCGGCCTACGTCTCGCCCCTCGAAGAGATTTACGGCAAGGAATCGCTGTCGGCCTCCGACATGCCGCTGGACCACCTATGGGTACTTCAGGAAGGTCACTGCATCCGCAACCAGGTATTCAACTTCTGCCATGAAAAGGCCCGTACGAGGCAGGCGTACGAAGCGGGCAGCATCGACACCCTGGTGAAGATCGTGGACCGCAACGGGGGCTACACCGTGATCCCGGAACTGCACATCGGCCTGCTTGACGAAACGCAGCGCCGCAACGTGCGCCCGATCGCCGATCCGCCCGCCGTACGGGAAATTTCGATCGTCATCCGCCGCGATTTCATCCGCGAACGGATGCTCAACGCCGTGGCCGATACCGTAAAAAGCGTCATACCCCGGGAGATGCTGGACGAACGGCTGCGGAAATTCGCCATACGGATCTAAGCGGGGAACAGGAAAGAGACGGTCCGGACCTGCGGAGGTCCGGACCGTATTCCCGTCCACGACGGAGACAGGTCATTTCAAATGGGGGTTCAGCTCCCCCCACCGTTCTACGGGAGGCACGATCCCCATGCCGATCACCTCGTCGCGCAGGGCGCACAGATGACGGTAGCTCGCCTCGAGCGCCCCGGCTTCCGGAGCGGTACCCTGCGGAACGCGATAGGCCACCCCCTCTTTCGTAATCACCGTATCCATCGCCATCAGGATATGGCGGAACTTGTCGCACGACACATACACCCCGGCCGGCCAGCGGAACGGTTCGCCGCCCATCGCCGCACGGATCATCTCCACGGAGAGGTAGGCCGGACTCTGAAACGACGAACGGCCCCTCAGCTCGATGATCCGCTTGCCTCCCTGGATCACGCGCTGCTGCAACTCGGCCCACTGCTCCTGTCCGAGGGCCGAGGAACCGATCAGCGAATCGAGCGGCGTGCCGTCGATCTGCGTGCCCGAAGCGAAAACGGCCATCTGCTCGCCGTGGCCGCCGTACGTGCGGGCATGGGTCACGGTGTCCTGCGCCACGCCGAAGAAACGGGCCAGCTCGGTCTGGAGACGGGTGCTGTCGAGCGCCGCCAGCGTGGAAAGCCGGGAGGGTTCGATACCGGCATGAATCAGGGCGATCAGCCCGGTAATGTCGGCCGGATTGAAGACCACCACCACGTGTTTCACGTCGGGACAGTAGGCCCGTATATCCTTGCCGAAGCGGGCGGCGATCTCGGCGTTCCCCTTGAGCAGATCCTCGCGGGTCATGCCGGCCTTGCGGGCCGCACCGCCCGAAGAGACCACGTATTTCGCCCCGGAAAGCGCCTCGCGGATATCGCTGGTCCAGGTGAGGTTCACGCCCCCAAAACTGCAATGGTACATCTCCTCGGCCACCCCCTCCAGCGCGGGGGCATAGGGATCGTAGGCGCAGATGTTGGGTGTCAGACGCATCATCAGCGCCGTCTGCACCATGTTCGAGCCGATCATGCCGGCCGCGCCGACGATCGTCAGTTTTTCGTGCGTAAGAAAGTTCTTTTCCATGACGTTTTCCGTTTTTTTATCGTTGACAAATCTATTCTTTTCCGTTTCTCCTGACAAATAGAAAAGAGGCATGCCCCATAAGACGGGGTTATGACGGCAAAATGCGTACCGGACCGTACGGCGTCAGAAAGGATAGCCGATGGCCAGATGGAAACCGAGACCGTCCTTGAAACTCTGGATATTGTAATACCCCCGTTTGTCGGGATTGGGATAGGGCGTGTGTATCCCGATTCCCAGGTCGGCCCGGAGCACCAGGTAGCTGATGTCGTAGCGCAGGCCGAAACCGGTTCCCAGGGCGATGTCGTTGAAAAAGCCCTTGGCCGTGAGTACGCCGCCCGGCCGCTGGGGATCGTTCTTCAGCAGCCAGATATTCCCAGCATCCACGAAAACGGCTCCGTTCAGGCGACCCATCATGCGGAAACGCAGTTCGATGTTGGCTTCGAGCTTGAAATCGCCCGTCTGGTCGAGGTAACGGTTCGAGTTTCCTTCGGGCGGGCGATAGCTACCGGGGCCCAGCGAGCGGATCGTGAAGGCCCGGATGCTGTTGGCCCCCCCGATATAGAACTGTTCGCTGTAAGGCATCACGCTCGAATTGCCGTAAGCCCAGCCCGCCCCGACGAGCAGCCGCGAAGCCAACGTATTGTAACGGCCGAGCCGATGGTACTCTTTGAACTCCAGCACGCCCTTGACGAACTGGGAGAACTGGTTGCCGAACAGGTATTTGCTGCCCTTCTTGCCGAATGTCTCCATGGCCGCCCAAAGCAGGTTTCCGGCCGAGGTGGCCGAAGCCTGGAAAAAGAAGCGGTCCTTCTGCCGGGCTCCGTAAGAACGGTCGAAGGTGTAGACGTAATTCACCGAAGGGATGAACTGGTTCCGGAAACTGAGGGCGATGGCGGGATTCTCGTCCATCGTCCGGTCGAAAGAGGCCGTGGTGCTGAGCAGGTTGTTGTAAACCAGTTTGAGCACGCTGAGCGAATGGAAGCTGTACGGCGAGGTCTGGAAGTCGAATCCGGCCGAAGCGTTGAACGAAACCATGTGGAAGAACTGGGGCCGGTTCATCAGATCGACGCCGATCTGGAAAGTCGTCCGGTTCGAATAGCGCGTGCGTCGCCCCAGGAACCGCGGGGTCAGACGGGGAATGCCCAGACTCATGTTCAGGCCGAATTCATAGGAGTTGAGCAGAGAACTTTTCGTTCCGTCGGCCTGTTTTCGGCTGCCGGTCTGCCACTCGTAGTTGCCGTTGAGCTTGAGGGTCAGCACCTCGCCGCCCCGGAAAATATTGTTGTGGCGCAGGGAGAAGATCACCCCCGGTCCGATGAAACTGTTCGACTTGGACGACACGTCCACCTCCAGCTCCGCCTCCAGCGGCTTGTCGAGCGCCGCGTCGATCGTGATGTCGAGCGAATCGGCGCCCCGGAGCGAATCGACCGGGGGAACGTTCAGATTCACATAACGGAAGATGCCCAGCTTGTTCAGATTGGTCTGGGTCGTGTTCTGCGCCTCGACGGTGAAGGTATCGCCGGGATGGATGCCCACGGCACGGGCCAGCACGCGGGGCCGGATGCGCAGCGGCTTCTGGTAGTCCACCTCCATGCGGCGCAGGCGCATCGTATCCCACGGACCGGGCGTCACGTTGCGCAGCGACAGGCTCACCTGCCCCACCCGATACGGTTTCAGCACCTCGGCCGGCACACCCGGCCTCAGGCGCATCCGCAGGGCCACCTGCCGTTCGCCCTGTGTGGTATCGGCCTGGTATTCGATGTATTCCGGACGGAAATAGTAGAACCCCCGGTTGCGCAGCACGTCGGAAATCCGTTTACGCTCGCCGGTAAGGGTATCCAGATCGTAACGCATCCCCTTGCGGATCAGCGACGAAGCCCGCAGGCTGTCGACCAGCCGGCCGATCGGCCCCTCCAGCCGCAGATAGGCGATGCTGTCCAGATGGTACGGCAGGGGGATGTGCACCCAGTATCCTACCCGTCCGGCTTTCGGATTGCGTTTGCGCGGATAGAATTCGTACCGTGTCTCTGCCCCGAAATATCCGTGGTTACCGAGCAGCTCCTCGACCACCTTCAGCCGCAGTTCGGGCTGTACGCGGGAGATGAGCACGGGCTCCTTGGAGAGCTTGCCGTACAGCCAGTATTTGAAACCTTTCTCTTTCGGCGTATAGAGGTGGTTGTAGGCCCAGAGGCCCATCGGGAAGGGAGTGCGCAGCCACGGGGTGTAGAGCGTGTTGTTCGGGGCCACGGAGAGGGGTTCCTTCACGGCGGAGACCACGTCTCCCGGCACCGCCCCGTCCCGGCCGGTCGAATCGACCGCCTCGGTGATCTTCATCTTCTTCACGCCCGTATAGAGCACCTCCCCCTCGCCCAACCGGCGGGTGGTGGAACAGGCGGCCAACAGGGCCGCGCAAAGAAGCGGGAACAGGTATCGCAGGGTTCTATTCATGGTCGTTCGGATTACTGCCTGAGGCAGAGGGTTTCGTGCCGGGCGCCGTCTCCGCCGGGGAGACCGGCACCTGCGGCCCCGGGGGCACCTCGCCGAGGGGGGCGGCACTCTTCTGCCCCTTGTCCTCCTTCCGCTTCCGGGGCCGGGTGATGCGGAACAGGTCGCCCAGTTTCAGCATCTTCTTGCGCACCACGAAACCGAAACCGGTCTGGGTGATCTCACCCTCCAGAATACTCTCGAAGCCCGTGTGGCGGAACACCTTGAGGAACATGTTGTCGCGCTTGGTGAGCATGTACTCCAGGGAAATGTCGTCGATCAGGTTGTCGGCAGTTCCCTCGCCCGGATCGGCGTCGGTACTGATCTTGCCGCCGATCACCGTCCGCACGCGATTGTTGAAGAGGCTCTTGCTGAGCTTGTAGGAGTAATCCGTACGCTGCGACTCCCCTTCGGCCGTCACCTGGTTGTAGGTGTCGATGCCGAAACTGAGGTCCACTCCCTTGAGGTTGTTGCGGGCCCACTGGTTGAGCTCCTTTTCGATGAAAGAGTTGAGCGGATTGGCGCTATCGGCCTTGGCCGTGGTCCCCGGACCGTTGTAGGTGTTGTAGACCAGCAGGCTCATCGCCTGCGTGGAACGCTGCTCGCCCGTGAGCGAAGTCAGCTGGTTCTGGATGGTCAGGTCGTCCGGGGCCGAAAGGTCGAACGTGATGGCCATGTCCTTCAGCGTATTGCGGATATTGATGCTGATATTGAAATTCACCGGACGGCTCGTCCCGTCTTCCGAAGTGACGGTCGTACGGACGGTCTCCACGGCGGTGATATTGAACGAAGGATCGGCCATCTCGCCCGTCCACTCCACGAAACTGCCCTGCGTGATGTCGAACACCTTCTCGGAGATGACGGGGGGATTGTAGCGCACCGTTCCTCCCGAGAGGACGTATTTCCCGGAGAAGCGGCTGTCTCCCAACGGATTGACCGTATAGGTAAGATTGCCGCCTCCCTTGAGGTTGATCCGGTTGTTCCCGTCGTCGGAGAGGTAGACCGACATCTGTACGTCCTGGGCGATCCCGACGTTCATCAGCAGGTTCATCCCCCCGACCCTGATCCGGTTCATGGAGTCGGCCCGCAGGACGGCCGTCGTGTCGGCGAAGTTGACGAACTCCACCACCTCCTGATTCTGGGTCTTCACCTCCAGCGGCGAAGCCTGCATGACGTAGGTGACCTGCGTACCGCCCAGCAGATTCAGGCCGCCCTGTATGTCGAGCGCGTCGAGCGGTCCCCGGACGGTAGTGTGCAGGTCTATGTCGGCCCTGCCGAAGAGCATCGCCCCCCGTTTCCGGGCCACATCGAGCACCTGGAAATCGGAAGCCGCCACCCGCAGGTCGGTGGTCATCCGGGCCGGATCGCGGGCATCCACGCTGCCGTCGAGCCGCATGCGGCTCTTGTTGGGGGCGATAAGGGCGAAATCCTCGAACACGATCCGGTTGCGGTCGATCGTCACGGGAGTGTCCGAAATCCCGAAAGCGGCACCGATCATGGGCACCTCGACCTTCGTGCCGTCGAAACGGAGCGAACCGTCCAACAGCGGAAGCCCCTCCCCTCCCTCCACCTTCAGGCTGCCTTTCAGTTTGCCCGAAAGACGGGCCATGTCGGCAGGCAGGAAAGCGTTGGCGGCCGCCAGCGGCAGGCCGGGAATGTCGATTTTCGCGGAGAGCCCCTCCGGATATTGCTCCGAAGCCTCGGTAACGTAACGGCCCGACGCGGAGAGAGCCTCGGTACCATCCACCGAAAGTTTCGCCCCGAACTGCTGCCCGCCCGGCAGGGTCTTGTATCCGGCTTCGAGCGCGAGATTCCCGACACGGCTCCCGTCGTAACCCAGTTCGGTCACTCCGATTTTTCCCCGGGCCGCCACGGTGTTGTGCACCAGTCCGAGCAGCATGTCCGCGTCGAGCGTTCCCGAAACGGGCGGCGAACCGGGGAACATGCCCAGCGCCGTCTGGAGATTCAGCTTCGCCAGGTCGAGGCGGATGCCCCCCGGCACGAAACCGGGTCCGGCGGAGAGCAGGTAGAAATGCTGCCCCGTATCGGTCCGACTGGTCAGTCGCAGATCGCCCTCCATCGCCCCTCCGAACCGGTACGACACGAAATTGCCGTCGTTGACCGCCCAGGGTTCGTAGCCCAGCACCAGCGTATCGGGCCGGACGCTGAGACGGACCGTACTGTCGGCGTAGGCCGCCCGCACACCGATATCGAAGCCCGTCTCCCCGGTCCTGCTCCGCTGGAGGGCATGCAGATAGGCATTGTTGTGGAGCAGGTAGCCGTCCAGAGCGATGCGTGCGGCCCGCTTGTCCCGGTCGGTCAGGGCGGAAAAAAGGGCGTTGTAGTCGAGACGGTCGCCTACCCGGTCGAAACCGAAACTGAGCGTATCGAGCACCACGGAGGCCGTCGTCCAGCCGTTCGCCACCAGATCGAGCCCGAGCGGCGTGGCCGGGGAAGCGGACGACGCCACCGACAGGGTGCGGAATCCCATACTCATCGTACGGAGATAATTGTTCAGAATGTTGTCGGTCCCGGCCGAAAGGGTGAAGTTGTAAACGGGCAGCACTTTGTTGAGCGTATCCATCGCCAGACTCCCCTCCGCCAACTGGGCCGAAACGAGGGCGGCCGCACGGCCGAAAGCCGCAGTCAGCGTGTCCGCCGGCACGGGCGAATAAAACTCCATGCGCAGGTCGCCCGAGGTGAATTCGGCCGACACCTCGTCGGGCCGGGCTGCGACGGAGACGGCCGTCGGGCGGATGGGATTGTCTCCCTGCCGGTCGCGGATCACGATGTCGCCGAGCGCCACCCGGACCTCGTAGCCTTCCCGTTCGGAGGCCGCAGCCGAGACATCCAGCACGAGCGATCCGCCGATAGGTTCGTCCACGAAACCGAGCCGCTGCAGGTCGAGACGACCGAGCTCCCCGCGCAGGACCGCCTGCTGGCGCTCGCGGGTCAGCGTACCGTCCACGTCGAACGAAAAGGCGAGAGCCGGCCCCGTACTGCCGAGGCGCCCGGTCAGCGTCCCGCGCTCCAGCCGCGCCTCCACCGACAGCGGCGCATAGTCGTAGCCGCGGAAATCGAGCCGCCCGATCCGCAGGTCGGCCCGCATCCGCATCAGGGAGTCGAACGGGTCGAACCGCTCGCCGGAAGCCTCGACCGTCATCGAAAGCCGGCCGAGCGAATCGGCGGGCAGAAAACGGGAAAGGGGGAAGTCGTCGGCCTCCATCCGGGCATCGTACCGCTCGGCGAGGGGAGCGAAGGTTCCCTCCACCGACAGGGAGCCGGAATGCGGGACAAAAGGCTCCGGCACGGGCAGGGAATCCACAGCGAGCGGAGCCGGACGAACAGGCAGGGTATCGGGTGCGATCGCAAGAACGGGAACGGAGAGATGCGAAGAGTCGGAAGCCGCGGCGAACGGTACGGCCACAGAACGGGAGAGCGTATCGGCGGTCCCTGTACGGACCTCTCTTCCTGCGGATTCATCCACGTAAAGAGTGAGCCGGGGTGCGTAGCTTCCGGCATCGGCCAGCACATCGCCCCGCAGACGCATCGGAGGCAGGGCGATCCGTTTCCGCAACGCGGTATCGGGCAACAGGGGCAACAGGGAAGCGAGGTCGGGAAAATCCCCCGACAGACGCAGACGGCCGGACAGGCGGTCGGGCTCCAAGGCCGAGCGCAGGTCGCCCGACACGGCGACCGAAAGCACCCCGGGAAGCGCCGCGGCCAGCCGGCCGATCTCCAGATCGTTCAGGCGTCCGGCCACCTCTCCCTCCAGCGAAAGGGTCCTTCCCTCCAGCACCCGCCGCAGGGAACTGTCGGCCGGAAGGAAAGGCATCAGATCGGCCGTCGCAAGACGTGCACCGAACGAGAGGGCAACCGGCGCAGCCGGGTCCATCTCCGCCACGGAAGCCCCCGCCTCCGCATCGGCCGAAAGTTCCGATCCGGGCAGGCGCAGGCGCAGGCCGGAGAGACGGTAGCCGAGGCTGTCCATCGAAATGCCTCCCGTCAGCGACTCCACCCGCAGTCCGCTCCTCTCGCGGAACGAGAGGGCGGCGATGCGGGCACGCACTTCGCTCCCGCGATTATAGAGCGTATCGACCGAGAGGTCGAGGCCGGTGACCCGCACATGGTCGGGATCAAAGCCCGGAACGGGCTCCCCTGCGGTCACGCTGTAGGAAACCGCATTGCCCGTCAGCGCCAGACGTTCCACCCGGACGCTCCACGGCAGGGAAGCTGCGGTATCGGCCGGAAGGGTATCGGGCCGGACGGCCGGAGGCACGTTCTTCGCCGCCAGCGTATCGGTCAGGTAGGCGTAATCGGCCCCTTCGATCCCGATCTTCTTGACAGCAACCGACTGTCGCCCCAGATCCACTCCGCACCAGCGCACCGAAGCATCGGGCACCCGGACCGCGATGAGGGCGGCCCCGTAGGTGTCGTTCATGGAGAAATCCACATTACGCAGGCGGATACGGGCCACATCGACCACCCAGCCGGGCATCGGCGAGGCGGCGGCCGTATCGGGAAGCGATACGCCCGTAAGCATTTCGATCCGGGCCGAATCGAGCGTCACGAAAGGGATTTCGGCCCGCTCTCTCTTCAGGTCGGCACCGTCGACGCGCAGGGCGAGACGACCCAATCCGACCTTCATACCGAAACCGGTGACGGAGTCGGCATAATGAACGAAAGCGTCTTCCAGCGAAAGCTGGCGTACGATCACCCGGCTGCGGATCAGCGGCAGCAACGCCACATCGAGGCGCAGGGCCCCGGCCCGCAACAGGGTATCTTCGGGAGGCTGCACGGCACACACGCCCTCCAGCGAGAGTTTCAGGGGGAAGGAGAGGCGCAGGGCGGAGACGGAGAGCGCCATGCCCGTCTTTTCGGAGGCGATTCCGACGCCTTTCCTGCGAACGATATCCTGTACGAAAGGCACGTAGAGCAGCCCGGGAAGCAGAATCAGCACCCCGAGCAGGACCAGCAATGTCCTCAGCACGTATTTCAGTATTTTCCTTCCCATCTGTCTTTCCTTCCCGACACGGATAACTTCTTCGCCCTAAAGAGAAACGATCCCCGCTCCCGCAATCGGCATACCAAACACACCCCGGAACCGCAAAGGGCGGAAATGCCTCCTTCCGGAGGAGCGGAGGACACTTCCGGAACCCTGACGAAGCCTTTTCTCACTTCCTTCCGCACAACAGGCGTCCGTTGCGCAGCGCCTCGTCCCGGTCGCGGCAGGGCGTGATGACGAATCCGTACCCGTACTCCTTCTCCAACAGGCGGTAGGGCACTTCGGGCCGGGCATTCAGGCTCCAGCTGTCCGTTCCTCCCACCCCGGCCTGCGCCATATCCACGTTGACCGTGAACGAACCGTCGAGCGGCATCACCTCGTGTCCGTGCCGGGCCTCGTCCAGCGTCCGCTGCGAACAGTTCCACACCGACACGCTCAGCGGACGCCGCCCCACGAACTCCACGCCCCGGCGGCCTCCGCAGAGGGCCAGCCAGCGCACGTCGCAGCGGTTCCCGTTCTCCTGCGGGTAAACGTAACCGAACATCATATCTTCCACCCCGCCGCCGTACACGCCGACGAAGGCCGATTCCTTACGGTCCGAATAGTTGTCCCACGGTCCCCGTCCGTAGTAGGAGACCGTCTCCAGCGAGGCGGGCACTTCGGTCTGCATGCCGATCCGCAGCATCTCGGGAACGCCGTCGGCCACCTTCAGCACATAATCCACCGCCAGCCGTCCGTCGGGCGTCATCGTATAGGTAAGCGTCAGGCCGACGCTGTCGGGAATGCTCTTCTCCACGGTCACCACGATCCCCCGGCCGGTCTTCACCACGCTCACGCCGTCTGTCCGCATCCGGCCGGGAGCTTCTTTCCAGAAGCCGAGCCGTTTTTCCGTACGCCAGCCGCGCCAGTCGTTGTCGATGGCGGCCCGCCAGAAATTGGGCTGCAGCGGGGCGCAGATCAGCGGCTTTCCGGCCGAACGGTATCCGGTCAGATACCCCGTCGCCCGGTCGATTTCGGCCTCCGCACCCCGGGCGGAGAGCACGATCCGGTCTTCGCCGTCGGATACCTCCACCTTTCCTTTCGGGGTTTCCGCGGAGGGCGCCTCGTACTGCGGCAGGGCGATCTGTTCCGAAGCCACGTCGAAACCGGCTTCGGCATAGGGCGCCGCCTCCTTCAGCCGGGCCTGCAGATTCAGCCAATACTCCGCACCCGGTTCGGGCCGGAAGTCCTTCAGCGGAACGACCGCCTCGCTCCGCAATCCGGGCGCCGTGACGGGTACATCGAACGTACCGCCCTGCAATTCGCCCCGGTCGGTCACCAGCTGCCACGTGAATTCATACCGGTCGGTAGAGGTGAAGAAATTCCGGTTCAGCACCGCGATTTTCCCTGCGGCGGGATCGACCGCGGTGAACTCCACGGGCTGAAAGACATATTTGCACTCCCACGCAGCCGGCTTCGGCGTACGGTCGGGACTGAGGATGCCGTTGATGCAGAAATTACCGTCGTTATGGTCGGTCTCCCGTTCGAAATCGCCTCCGTAAGCCCAATAGGTCCGGCCGGAAGCGTCCTTTTTCACGAGTCCCTGGTCGATCCAGTCCCAGATATGGCCGCCGAGCAGTTTCCCGTGTCTGCGCACCAGCCTCCAGTAGTCGCCCAGGCCACCCGTGGAGTTGCCCATCGAATGGGCGTACTCGCACATGAGTACGGGACGGTCCACCAGCGGATCGAGAGCCAGCCCTTCCAGCTCCGCCAGCGTGGGGTACATCCGGCTCACCAGGTCGACATAGGCCGGATCGGTGGGATTGGCCAGAGCCGTACGCCTTTCCGTCCAGGTTCCGGGACCTTCCATTCCTGAGGTCAGTTCGTCGGCGGAACTACGGCGCAGCGGCACGTAGAGCGGATGGGTGGGATCGCCCTGCGCCCCTTCGTAATGCACGATGCGGGTCGGATCGAAATCCTTCGTCCACCCGGCCATGGCGGCATGGTTGGGACCGCAGCCCGACTCGTTGCCCATCGACCAGCAGATGACCGACGGATGGTTGCGGTCGCGCATCACCATCCGGGTCACCCGCTCCAGGAAGGGAGCGGCCCACGCAGGGTCGTTGGACAGGCGGCCGCCCACCCCGTGGGTCTCTATATTGCATTCGTCGATCACATAGAGGCCGTACCGGTCGCAGAGTTCATAGAAATAGGGGTCGGCAGGATAGTGGCTGGTACGCACGGAATTGAAGTTGAACCGCTTCATCATCCTCACGTCCTGCTCCATGTCCTCGCAGGAGACGGTCTTTCCGGTATATTGGTTATGATCGTGGCGGTTGACGCCCATCAGTTTCACGGGCACGCCGTTGACCAGCAGCTCCCCGCCCCCGATCCGCACGTCGCGGAACCCGACCCTGCAACTCCGGGCTTCGGCCAACCGGCCGGCATCGTCGTAGAGGGATAACACCAGCGTATAGAGCACGGGGGTTTCGGCACTCCACTTGGCGGGATTCTCCACCAAGGTCTCCATCATCGGATAATAGACGTTGTCCCGCTGGGGATAGGTCTCGCCGAGCAGCTCCTCCGCGGGAAGAGACATCTCCGTCACGACGGACTTCCCGTCGGGCGCATAGAGCCGGGCGGCCACTCTCCAACCTTTCGCATCCGCGCCCTCCGCAAGCGTCACCACGGGACGGACCTGAAGCCGGGCGTCCCTCATCCGGCCGTCGAGCAGCGTTCGCACACCGAAATCGCCGATCGCCACACGGGGAACGGCCGCCAGATAGACCTCGCAGTGGATACCCGCCATGCGCCAGTGGTCGGCATCTTCGAGATAGCTGCCGTCCGTCCACTTGAAGACCTGGACGGCCAGCGTATTGGTTCCTTCGCGCAGGTACTCCGTAATGTCGAATTCGGCGGGCAGGCAGCTGTCCTCGGAATACCCCGCCTTCACACCGTTCACCCAGACGTAAAATCCGGAATAGACGCCTCCGAAGTGGAGAATCACCCGGTCGTCCTTCCAGGCGGCAGGCACCGTGAACGTCCGCACGTAGCTGCCCACGGGATTGTCGCGCAGAATCAGGGGCGGAGCCACGGGAAACGGGTAAGGAATATTGGTATAGACCGGATAACCGAAACCCTGCATCTCCCAGCACGAAGGAACGGGAATCGAATCCCATCCGGAGAGGTCGGCGTCCGGTTCCCAGAAACCGGACGGACGCTCCTTCACATCCTGCGAGAAACGGAATTTCCAGACGCCGTTCAGCATCCGGATGCGGGAGGCGCCGCGGTCGCCGCGCAAAGCGTCCTCTTCCGTGGCATAAGAGTAGGAAACGGCCCGCGCAGGAAGGCGGTTCACGGAGGAGACCGTCTGGGTCTCCCACGGTTCGGGGCCGAAACTCCCGGGAGCCCCCGCGGCAGGCAGAGCGGTAACGAGAACTCCGAACACCAGCAGGGATAACAGGTGGTTGTTTTTCATAGGGTCAGTATCTTTTCAAGGCATATCGCCGTCGGCAAGACAAATATAGGCAATCCCGCCGGATTTTCCAGCGCACTCCGCCGCCGAAAACGGAATTTTCCCGGCAGGCCGCCCTTTCCGGGGAAAAGCGCCGCCGGGAAAACGCCCCGGAATACCACTCCCGGCCGGGGAGAAGGCATCGGAGATCAGAAACGCGCCTGCAGCCCGATTCCCAGCACCTCCTTGAACTGGAAACGGGGCCCGGTGACACCGTCCTTCTGCGGAATCTTGATATCGTCGTCGTAGATCGAATTGAGGGTCAGGTTGGCCGAGAACCACTTGTTGATCTTCATCTGCAACTGCACGTCCCAACGCACGTCCACGTTCTCGGGCTTGCGCAGATAGTCCGAAAACAGATCCAGACGCGAATAGACCGTCATATTGGGAAGGAACTCGTAGGACGCCTCCAACCGGAGGTTGCCGCCGAATTCGGAGAGCAGCCGCCTGCCCGGATCGACCCCGAAAGCCCCCGCGTCGGAAAGGCGCGTGTCGGTGACGAATGTTCCCCGCCAGGTGGCCGGCGCGAGCGTGGCGGTGAACCACTTTTTCGGGGTCCAGGTCAGACCGGCCCCGACGCTCAGATAACCGGGCGCCATGAACTGCGACATGAAGACGGGTTCGTCGCCCGAGTAGTCGTATCCGTTGGCGAACTGGGTGTTGAACGTAAGCAGTCCGCTCAGATACAGGTTCTTCGCCACCCGGTAACCGTATGTGGAGGAGAGGTAGATCTTGTCGTTGGTCTTGCGGGTGCCGTTGGACGAGGTGTTGTTCAGCCCGTAGGCCAGCTCCAGCCGGTTCTGCCACAGGTGGCGGTCCCGCTTGTAGTCGGCGCTGTAATTGAACATCAGGTCGAAGGCCATCGAGCCGTCGCCGCCCGCCGCCCAGTTGCTCAGGCTCACCTGCGAGAGATTGATTCCGGCCACACCCTCCAGGGTCCAGTAAGTAGTGTCGGCCTTTTCCTGCGCCGTCACGCCTGCAGCGAGCAACAGCGCGGCAAACATCGTCATTCGTTTTTTCATTCTGCTAATCGGTTAAGTTGGTCGTATGGTCCGGACGGATAACAGTCAGCCTCCGGACACGGCACAATCCATGCCACGATACCGAACACGGAGAGGGCCGCCTCCGGAAACATCCCTTTTCAAGACAGGAAGATACGAAAACGATCCGAAAAAACAAAACGTCCCGGCAGAGGAGAGCGCACCGGGCGCGAAGGCGCTAACTTTTCCGGTACTCGTTGGGCGACATGCCCACGTGCCGCTTGAAATATTTCCCGAAAAAGGAGACATTCGGGAAGTTGAGCGAATAGGATATCTCCTGGATGGTCAGATCCGTGGACTTGAGCTGGGCCTTGGCGTCCATCACCACGATGCGGGCGATGATCTCCGTCGCATTCTTGCGGGTCACCTTCTTGACCGTGGCGCTCAGGTGCTGCGGGGTGATCCGCAGCTTCTCCGCATAGAAGGTGATGTTGCGTTCGGAGACATAATGTTTCATGGCCAGCTGCACGAATTTCTTGCACAGCTCCTCGCCGCGCGTGAGCGTCTTGCCGCTCCCTTCGTACTCCCGGTACATCTCGCTTATTCCCAGCACGAAAGAGTTGAGCACGCATTTCAGCAGCTCGGGATTCCGGGTATGCTGGAGCAAGAAGCTCTTACGCAGCAGCCTGTAATAGTCCGTATAGAGGTCGGCGACCGGCTCCGGCAGGGAGAGCACGGGCTCCTCGATGACCATGGGAAAGAAATCGCTGACCGACCGGATCAGACTGACGTTCACCATGAATTCGGAAGAGAAACCGACGAAATAGACCCTGAGCCGTCCTTCCGAACCGTGGAACTGGATCACGCTGCCCGGCGAGAGGGTGATAAAAGCATTTTTTCCGATCCGGTAACGGTTGAGATTGATCGTCGCATCCATCGTCCCCTCGACACAGAAAGCGAAGATACCCGCCTTCAGCCGGCAGGGATAACGGTAAAGCCCGAGCACGGACTCGGGAAAATCCTCTCCCACGAGCCCCGTCACGAAGTTTTCGGGAATATCCAGATCGGGCAGTCTTCTCTCCATCCGTCAATATTTGAATCGGGATACAAATCTAACAAAACTTTATCCGTTTTCTCAAAGTTTCTTAAAAAAAGAATAGCTATTCCGGGATACGGGACTTGTCCGCCGCGAAGAGAAAACCAACCTTTGCGAATTCAATATATTCATGTAAAAAATCTGTTTTTATGAAAAGGACAAAATGGCCGCACCTGTTGTGGACGATTGCCGTCGCGGGAGTGCTCCTCTCCTGCAACGACGGCAACGGCGGCCCTTCGGAAGAAGCGGTCCAGCCTACACTGGCGGAATCGCTGAGCACGGTCTATTCGAACAAGACCTACCCGACCGATTCGCTCGTACTCTACTACACCTCTTCATCGGTTCCCTTGCTGGGGCGGGATGTGAAATTCGAAACGGAAGACCTGAAGACAGGCACACTCACCCTCTACAACGTCGTCCCCGGGGAAGCGGAGACGGTGCTCTCCGGACTGACCCTGAAAGAGGCGACGGATGCTCCGGACAAACTGACCTTTTCCTATAAAACGGTCACGACGGAGACCGGCGTACGTCTCACCCTGGCCAGCAAATCGAACGTCCGGCCGGGGCGGCTCGAACTGATCTTCAGCAGCGTCACCTTTCCTGCCAACCGGTTCAGCAAAAACACGGAAGGCAAGGGCTGGTGGGCTCTCAGACCCTACGATGACCAGACCTCCGCAGGGAGCATCTACCTGGACTGGCGGCTGACTCCGGGCACCTACACCTTCACCGACGAGGAGACCGGAGAGACGGAGACCGTGGAAGTGACACCGGAAAACGCCGGAGACCCCATCTCACTGGCCCTGGGCCCGATCCTGGGAGGCATGATGAAGGGAATCGTCCAGCAGTTCATCCCCAACATACTGGGGCACATCAACTTCAGTACGAACGGCAATATCCAGGCACGGTACAACGCCAACGGCCTCTCCGGAGATGCCGACTGGCAGGTCTCGCCCGCCAACAACCTCTGTTTCTTCTACACGAAAGACGACCGTCTGTATGTCATTCCGAACATCGAGATGATCGTACGGCAGATCAAGGCGAACCAGGCAGCCTCCCGTTCCTCGATCGGCACGGACGACATACAGGCTATCCTGGCCCGTCTCAGCGTGTGGATCACACAGGGCGCCCCCTTCAGGATCGAAGACAACGCAGACGGTTCGACGACCGTGTACCTCGAAACGGAACAACTCGAACCGCTGCTGGTGCTGCTCCCGATGCTCACTTCGCTGCTGCCCGAGGACATGCAGTCGCTTGCGCCGATGCTCGGCAAGCTCACCCGCCTGGGCGCCGTGACGGAACATTTCGAACTGGGCCTGACGCTCGTCCCCTCCCAGCAACCGGCCGAATGACCCGACAAAACGAATATTCAAACAACGCGATACCATGAAGATACACAACATGCTCCTGACCGTTGCGGCCCTCTTCGCATGCCAGTGGGGAATGGCCCAGAAAGTCACGGGTTACATATACGACGAAAGCAACAAGAACGCCCCGATGGCCGGAGTCAGCGTCTACTATACGGAGAAAGGGGTCCAGAAAGGCGCCGCATCCGACCCGCAGGGATATTACGAGATCGAGGTGCCGGAAGGCGGCATCATACTCATCTTCAGTTTCCTGGGATATGAAACCCAAAACGTCCCGCTGGTGGTGGGCCGCAAGGAGACCCTTTCGCGGGACGTCTATATGAAACCCGCCTCGAACGCGCTGGACGCCGTGGTGGTCAGCGCCGGACGGTTCGACCAGAAACTGAGCGACATCACCGTGTCGATGGACGTGCGCAAGGCGCAGGACGTGCTCAAACAGAATCCATCCGACCTGCGGGCCACGCTGAACAACATGCCCGGCGTGGACGTGGTGGACAAACAACCCTCGATCCGCGGCGGCAGCGGCTGGACGTACGGCGTGGGCAGCCGCTGCCTGATCCTGGTGGACGGCATGTCGATTCTCTCGCCGGGCGGCGGGGAGATCAACTGGAACTCGATCCCGATGGAGAACATCGAACAGGTCGAGGTCATCAAGGGAGCCTCCTCCGTACTGTACGGTTCATCGGCCCTCAACGGCCTGATCAACGTCCGCACGGCCCGGCCGGGTCAGGACCCCGTGACCCGCATCAACGCCTACATGGGCGTCTACGGCAATCCCGACAACGAGGACTACATCTGGTGGGACCGCACCTTCTGGAAAGAGGGCAAATACGAAGTCAACCCGCTGATGCGCCGCACGGTGCTCTACGGCATCCGCAATCCGATCTACAACGGCCTCGACCTCTCCCACTCCCGCCGGATCGGCGCCTGGGACGTGTCGGGAAGCCTGAACCTCTTCTCCGACGAAGGGTACAAGGAAGGCGGCTACAACAAACGGGTGCGCGTAGGCGGCAACGTGACCCATCACGACCCGGCGGTGGACGGGCTCCACTACGGCATGAACCTGAGTTTCATGTCGGACGAAGCGGCCGACGTGTTCCTGTGGCGTTCGCCGCAGGAGGCCTACCGCCAGTCTCCCGTCTCCAACATGTCGCGCCAGAGCAACCAGTTCTACCTCGATCCCTTCATCACCTACTACAACCGGTCCAACAACACCTCGCACAAGATCAAGGGACGGCTCTACTTCGACTCGAACAACATCAACACCCGCACCACCGACAAGTCGATCTTCGACATCCTGCACAACATGGGATTCAATTACGACCAGTCCATTCCCGAACTGACGAACCATTGGGAGGAGATCGTCGCCTCGATGGTTCCGACCATAGCGGGCGGCAATGTGGACGAGATCATCGGCATGATCGGCCGCACGGGCAAACACTTCTTCCCCGACGCCACGTCGGCCGATTACATGGACCTGATCTCCTGGCTGATGGGCAACGCCCCCTCGCTGCTCTCCTCGGGGAACATTCAGGACAACATCCTGACCTGGGTGCTGAATCCCGACAAAGGGGGCCGGCAGCGGCTGGTCCATCCCGACCGCACCTCGTCCTATTACCTCGACTACCAGTTCAACAAGACATTCGACCGCGGCGCCCAGATCACGGCGGGAGCCACCTACGAACACACCTACATCACCGCCGAAACCACGGGCCGGCACTGGAGCGACAACGCGGCCCTCTACTTCCAGTACGACGACAAATTCTTCGACCGGCTGAACCTCTCGCTCGGGGCGCGGTTCGAATACTACCGGGTGGACAACAACCTGCGCGAGGCGGAAACGAAAGTTTTCGGCACGGACATTCCCGTCAAGCCCGTCCTGCGGGCCGGACTGAACTACCAGTTGGGCCGGGAGAGTTTCCTGCGAGCCTCTTTCGGACAGGGTTACCGGTACCCTTCGATCACTGAAAAGTTCATCCGCCAGGACATCGGCGGCATCGGCGCCTTCCCGAACCCCAATCTGAAAGCGGAAAGCGGATACAACGTGGAAGTGGGTTTCAAACAGGGCTACAAGATCGGACCGTTCCAGGGATACTTGGACGTGGCCGGCTTCTACACGCAATATAAAGATATGATCGAGTTCAACATCGGTCTGTTCAACAGCCGGGCGCCCTACGATTACATCGACAATCTGGGACAGGTGCTGGACATGCTCCTCGCCGGACAGATGCCGAGCATCGGCGCCCAGTTCTCCAACGTGAGCCGGGCGCGTATCTATGGCTTGGACTTCTCCGTCAACGGCGTCTGCAACATCAACCCCCACACGAACCTCACCTACAACCTGGGCTACGTCTACACCGAGCCCGAGGACATGGATTACAAGGAGCGCAACGCCATCGAGGCGGGCTACACCGATCCGCTGCAGATGAAACAAAAGTCCAACACGTCCAAATACCTGAAATACCGCCAGAAGCACTCGGCCAAAGCGGTGCTCGACCTGCAGTGGAAACGGCTCACGCTGGGCACCAACCTCGGCTGGAAGAGCAAGACGCTGGCCGTGGACTATTTCATGACGGACGAGCGGCCCAAGGCCAAACCCGAAATCATGGACTACGTCCGCAACCTGATGTTCGGCGACCTGGCCGGCTACTGGCGCGACCACAACAAGGGCCACTTCACGATGGACGTAAGGGCCGGGGTCAGGGTCACGAGCAACGTACGGTTCCAGCTGAGCGTCAACAACCTGACCAACAAGGAATACAGTCTCCGCCCGATGGACGTGTCCGCCCCTCGCACCTTCGTCCTGCAGGTCGGGGCCACATTTTGAGCGGCGTCGCGTTACACTTGTTTCAAAAAATTCATAACTTTACATAGCGTTCAATCTTTATATTTATAAAACAAAAAACTCTATCATCATGAAAAAACATGGATTAACCTTTCTGATGGTCATCCTGCTGTGCGGAACCGTCATGTTTTCATCCTGCATCGGATCGTTCAAACTGACCAACAAACTGCATTCCTGGAACCAGGGCGTGGGCAGCAAATTCGCCAACGAACTGGTGTTCTTCTGTTTCTGGGTTCTTCCGGTCTATGAAGTTTCCATCCTGGCCGATGTGCTGGTTCTCAACAGCGTCGAATTCTGGTCGGGAAGCAATCCTGTCGCCGACAACGGAAAAACGAAACAGGTGAAAGGGGCGCACGGCGATTATCTGGTACAGCGCAAAAAAGACGGGTACAAAATCTCCGACCGCCGCGGCAAAACGAACGTAGACCTTCGCTTCGACGAAGAGACCCAGACCTGGATGGCATGTTCGAAAGGCAAGTCCGTTCGCTTCATGACCTTCATCGGCAATAACAAAGTACGCATGTACCTGCCCGAAGGCAAGACGATGGATGTCGAGCTTTCCGAAGAAGGTGTTATGGCATACCGCGACGCCATCGGTTACGATTTCTCCATGTTCGCCGCACGGTAGCCCGCGGCAGCAAGCTGCCGAACAGAAAAGCCACCTTTTCAAGGTGGCTTTTCTGTATCATACACCGGCCATCCGTCCGATCAAACGCAGGTACATTCCGCTTCTCCCGGACAGGCACATTCCATTTCCAACCGAAGACTCGGCACTTTCCCTCCGTTTTCTCCGAAACCCGGCTAAACGGCCGGGTTTCGGAGAAAACGGATACCATACCGGTCACTCGCCCCAGAGCTTCGCCAGGTTGAGAATCGTCTGCACCGCCTTGTACATGGTATCGAGCGAACAGTACTCGTACTTGCCGTGGAAGTTCATGCCGCCCGTGAAAAGATTGGGACAGGGAAGCCCCATGTAGGAGAGGCGTGCACCGTCCGTACCGCCCCGGATCGGGCGGATGACCGGAACCACGCCGGCCATCTCCATGGCCTGCTCCGCCTTGGCGATCACCTCGGGGTAGGGCTCGACCATCTCGCGCATGTTGTAGTACTGATCCCAGATCTCGAGCGAAACGACGCCTTCTCCGTACCGTTCAGCCAGCAGGGCCACCGCGTCGGCCAGATATTTCTTCTTCGCCTCGAAACGTTCCCGCGAATGGTCGCGCACGATATACTCCATCCGGGCCTGTTCGACCGTACCCGAAAGGGAGGTCAGGTGGTAGAAACCTTCGTACCCTTCGGTGTGTTCCGGCCGCTGGACGGCAGGCAGCAGCGCGTGCAGGTCGCAGGCCACCTGCAGGGCATTGATCATCTTGTCTTTCGCATACCCGGGGTGGATGTTGCGACCCTGGATCGTTATCTTCACTCCGGCGGCATTGAAATTCTCGTATTCCAGCTCGCCCTCGAACCCGCCGTCCACCGTGTAGGCGAACCGGGCGCCGAAACGCTCCACGTCAAAGAAATCCACTCCCCGGCCGATCTCCTCGTCGGGCGTGAAACCGATCCGGATTTTGCCGTGTTTCCACTCGGGATGGGTCATGAGATACTCGGCCGCAGTCATGATCTCCGCCACGCCGGCCTTGTCGTCGGCACCGAGCAGCGTGGTACCGTCGGTGGTGATCAGCGTATGTCCCTTGAAAAAGGCGAGTTCAGGAAATTCGGCCACGCGCATCACGAGTTCCCCGTTCAGGACGATATCGCCCCCGTCGTAGTGCCCGATCACCTGCGGACGGATCTCCGCCCCCTTCATGTCGGGGCTCGTATCCACATGGGAGATAAAACCGATGACGGGTTTGTCCTCATATCCCGGCGAGGCGGGAATCGATCCCATGACATAGCCGTTGGGATCGATCTCGACCTCCGTCAGCCCCAGCCCGATCATCTCCTCCATCAGGTGATTCAGCAAGGCGAGCTGTTTGGCGGTCGAAGGAAACGTTTCGCTTCCGGGATCGCTCTGCGTATCGAAAGCGACGTATTTCAGAAATCGTTCTTTCAGTTCCATATCCTTATTCTTTTACGGGACGCATCGAGTCCCAGATGAAATAGACGATAATAGCCGCGTACATCACCACGGAAAGCCACTCCGCACCGCTCCCGCCATTCCACGAGGAGGCGAACCAGTCGGCCCCGAAATACTTGAGCAGGGCGCTCACCACCCCCATCAAGGCTCCGCCGGCGATGAAACCCGAAGCAATCAGCGTGCCCCGTTCGCGGCGCGATTTGTTCTTCGCTTCGTCTCCGCTGCGGGTCGAGACGAACCAGCTGATAAGACCGCCCACGAGCAGCGGCGTATTGAGTTCGAGCGGGATGAACATTCCCAGTGCGAAGGCCAGTGCGGGCACGCCGATCATGGTGAGGATCAGAGCCAGCGCCGCACCCGCGAAGTAGAGCATCCACGGCGTGGCACCCCCCTCCATCAAGGGCTTGATGACCGCCGCCATCGCATTGGCCTGCGGAGCCACGAGCGCCCCTTCGCCCACGAAACCGTAGGTCTTGTTGAGAATGATCATCACTCCGGCCACCGTGGCGGCGGCCACAGCCGTACCGAGGAACTTCCACCCCTCCTGCCGTGCGGGCGTCGTGCCCAGCCAGTAACCGATCTTCAGGTCGGTGATAAAACCTCCGGCCATGGAGAGCGCCGTGCAAACCACGCCGCCGATAATCATGGCCGCCGTCATGCCGCCCGTACCGCTCAGCCCGGCACTCACCAACACAAGCGAACTGAGGATAAGCGTCATCAGTGTCATGCCCGACACGGGGTTCGTACCCACGATCGCAATGGCATTGGCCGCCACCGTCGTAAACAGGAACGAAATGACCAGCACGATCAGCAGGGCGATCACCGTGAAGAACCAGTTGTGCAGCACGCCGAACTGGAAAAAGACGAACGTGGTGAAGAGCACGGCGATCAGTCCCGTGAGGATCAGTTTCATCGGCAGATCGCGCTGCGTGCGGGACTCACCTTCCCCGGTTCCCTTCTTTCCGCGCAGCTCCGTCACGGCCAGCCCGAGCGCCTGCCGGATGATCTTCGAGGAACGGATGATGCCGATCACCCCGGCCATGGCGATACCGCCGATACCGATATGGCGGGCATAGTTGCGGAATATCTCCTCCGGCGACATCTGTCCGAGCACGGCAGTCACACCCTCGCCCACGGGGACGGTCATGCCGGCCCCGAAGTGGCTCAGGAAGGGAACCAGCACGAACCAGACGGTGAACGAACCGGCGCAAATGATGGCCGCATACTTCAATCCCACGATATAGCCGAGGCCGAGCACGGCGGCGCCGGTATTGACCTTGAAGACGAGTTTCGTCTTGTCGGCCAGCGCCACGCCCCAGTCGGCGATACGGGTCGAAATCTCCTCCGTCCACCAGCCGAACGTGCTGATGATAAAGTCGTACAGACCGCCGATCAGCCCGCTCACGGCCAACAGTTTGGCCTGGTTGCCCTTCTTCTCGCCCGAGACGAGCACCTCGGTCGTGGCGGTGGCCTCCGGGAACGGATACTTGCCGTGCATGTCCTTGACGAAATACTTCCGGAACGGGATCAGCAACAGGATACCCAGCAGGCCGCCCAGCAGAGAGGAGAGGAAAATCTGATAGAAACGGGCCTCCAGACCGAGGATATAGAGGGCGGGCAGGGTGAAGATGGCGCCCGCCACGATCACGCCCGAACTGGCGCCGATCGACTGGATGATGACATTCTGCCCCAGCATATTCTTCTTGCCGAGCAGATTGCCCATGCCGACGGCGATGATGGCGATCGGGATGGCGGCTTCGAACACCTGCCCCACCCTCAGTCCGAGGTAGGCGGCGGCGGCCGAGAAGATCACGGCCATGACGATACCGAAAATCACCGAATAGGGCGTCACTTCGCGGGGACGGCTTCCCTCGCGCATCACGGGTTCGTAGGTCTCGCCCGGAGCCAGTTCGCGGTAGGCGTTGTCCGGCAGCGAGGCGGGTTTGTTCTGGGTCTCTTCCATGTATGGTTCGTGCATTGGGTTAATAAACTCTCAAAAGTAATTTTTTTACCGCGTAAATACAAGGGTCCGGCGGGATAGGGACGAAAAATCCGCAAGTACGGCACACTCCTTGCCCCTGGGCAGGAAAACCATCCGGCACAGCAAAATCATGACCGTCAAGGAACAATACTGGAAATATTCGCTCTTCGTGCTGATCCTCGGGCTCGGCGCGACGATCTTCGTCGAACTGACCCCGTTCCTGGGCGGCATACTGGGTGCGGTGACGATCTACGTGCTGCTGCGCGGCCAGATGAGCCGGCTGACAGAACGCAAACGCTGGAAGCGTCCCTGGGCGGCCATGCTGCTGCTGGCCGAAGCCGTGCTCTGTTTTCTGATCCCGATCTCGCTGATCGTATGGATGTTCGTCGGGAAGATACAGGACGCCACCCTCGATCCGCAATCCGTCATCGAACCCGCGGAGCACATCGCCGCCCTGATCCGCGACAAGACGGGCTACGACCTGCTCGACCGCAGCAACCTCGACAGCCTGATCGCCCTGCTGCCGAAAGTGGGCCAATGGCTGATGGAGAGCATCGGCAGTTTCGTCGTCAACGTGCTGGTACTGCTCTTCGTCCTCTACTTCATGCTGATCGGGGGCCGGAACATGGAGACCTATCTCCGGGAAATCCTCCCCTTCGACCATGCCGACACCGACCGGGTTCTGCGGGAAATCCACATGATCGTCCGCTCCAACGCCATCGGCATCCCCCTGCTGGCCGTCCTGCAGGGGGCGGTGGCCTATCTCGGATACCTGATCTTCGGAGTGCCCAGCCCGCTGTTCTGGGGCGTACTGACCTGCTTCTCCACGATCATTCCCCTGCTCGGGACCGCCCTCATCTGGTTCCCGCTGGCCGTCTATCTGGCGATGACCGGAAACTGGGGCTATGCCATCGGGCTGGCCGTCTATGCCCTGATCGTCATCTCGCAGACGGACAACCTAGGACGGTTCATCATGCAGAAGAAGATGGCCGACACCCACCCGCTGGTCACGATTTTCGGAGTGGTGATCGGCCTCTCCCTGTTCGGTTTCATGGGTGTCGTCTTCGGACCGCTCCTGCTGGCGATCTTCATCCTCTGCGTCCGCATCTTCAAGAAAAAATACCTCGAAAAAAGCCCGGGAACATCTCCCGTGAAAAAACCGCGGAACGGATAGCCGCGCCGCCGGAAAATCCGTTCCGCACACCGGCCTCCAAGCGGCCGGAATATTACATTCCATTGTACGTTTCGTGCGGCGGCCGGAAGCGACCGCCGCGCTGCACTCCTGTCCGAATCCGGCTCTGAACGCGTTCTCGACGACATTCCGGCCTGAGGACGAAACGGCTTTCCGGACCGGAAACCGGAGAAGGGCCACCGGAGGCGGAAACGGCGGGCGAAGTGTCACAAATCGACAGTATATTGTTATGAACCGGCCAATCCCGGGGGAGAGACATTCGCTATATTTGTATAGCGATAAAATACGCTTTTACCGAAAACTCTAACCTAAAACCCAAACTTCATGAAAAAAGCCTTTACTCCAAGCGGAAGGCTCGGTGCGGGAGCGTGGCTCCTCGCGGCATTGCTGTTCATGCTGAGCCGGCCGGTATCGGCCCAGGACCGGGAAATATCCGGCAGTGTCACCGATTCGAAAGGGACTCCCGTACTGGCAGCCACGGTGGTCGTCAAGGGTACCACGACCGGAACCACCACCACGGCGAAAGGAACGTTCCGGCTGAAAGTCCCGGCCGGGGCACAGGCCCTCGTGATCTCATATATAGGTATGCGCACGCAGGAGGTCCCGATAGAGAAGAACAAAAAGGTCTATAACGTCCGGCTGGAAGACGAAGCCACCGGCATCGAGGAACTAGTGGTGGTCGGCTACGGCACAATGGCCAAAAAGGACCTGACGGGCGCCGTCTCCTCCGTAAGCGGCAAGACGCTGAACGAAATTCCGATGACCAACACGGCATCGGCCCTGACCGGGCGGCTGGCCGGCGTGCAGATCACCACGACGGACGGTTCGCCCGACGCCGACGTGAAAATCCGCATCCGGGGCGGCGGTTCGATCACGCAGGACAACAGTCCGCTCTACATTGTGGACGGATTTCCCGTGGACCGCATCAGCGACATTCCGGCTACGGACATCCAGTCGATCGACGTGCTGAAGGACGCCTCATCGACGGCCATCTACGGGGCCCGCGGTGCCAACGGCGTCATCATCGTCACCACGAAGAACGCGAAGGCGGGACGGACCACCGTCACCTACAACGGCTACGGACAGTTCAAGTATGTCCCCAAGATGATGGACATGATGGACTCCTACGAGTTCGTGCGCATGCAGTACGAACTGGCCGCCATCAAAGGAGCATCCGATCTGGAAAGTTTCACCAACCACTACGGCGACCCGACGGATTTCGACATCTACCGCGAAATCCCGGCCCAGAACACGCAGGAACGGATGTACGGCCGCACCGCCTGGGGACAGTCGCACAACGTCAGCATCAACGGAGGTTCGGAGAAGACCAAATTCAACCTGAGCCTCACGCACCTGAGCGAAGACGGCGTACTGCTCGAATCGGACTACCAGCGCACGAATGTCAACTTCAAACTGAACCACCAGCTTTACAAAGGTCTGCGCGCGGACGTGTCGGCCTTCTTCACCCACGCGGTCGTGCACGGGGCGGGAACCTCGTCGAACACCTCGACCGAGATCAGGAATGCGGTGAACTACCGTCCCGTGATCGGCAAGGGCAGTCTGTCGGACGGCATCACGGCCGATGAAATGGCCGCCATCGAAGACATCGAAGCCCGGAGCAGCCTTTACGATCCGGTCGAACTGATCGGGCAGGACTACCGCGAGGAGAAACGCACCGACCTCAACGTGAACGGAGCCATTTCGTGGGACATCGTGAAGAACCTGACCCTGCGTTCGGAATTCGGCATCATCATGCGCAACACCAACACCCGGCGCTATTACGGGCCGCTGACCTGGAAGGCCATCAATGCCGGAGGACAGCCGCTGGCCGAAATGTCCCACAAGGAAGCCCCCCGCTGGAGAACCTCCCACACGCTGACCTACAAACTCACCTCCAGCAAGGACCATTCGCTGACCGTCATGGGTGGATTCGAGGCGATGTCCGAAGAGACCACCACGATGAGCATCACGGCCCGCAACCTGCCGCAGGACATGGACAAGTACGACGTATTCGCCCGCATGTCCTACGGATCGCAGGAGTATCCCGTCACCTCGGAATCGTGCCCCACCCGGCTGGCCTCCTTCTTCGGCCGGGCCAATTACAGTTTCCGCGACAAATATCTCGTCTCGGCCACGGTCCGGGCCGACGGCTCCACCAAATTCGCTCCCGGCAACCGCTGGGGCGTATTCCCTTCGGGAGCGGTGGCATGGCGCATCTCGCAGGAAGGGTTCATGAAAAACGTCTCCTGGCTCGACGACCTGAAACTGAGGTTCAGCATCGGTGCCGCCGGAAACAACCGGATCGACAACGACCTGTGGCGCCGCACCTTCATCGGCACCTTCGACAACCGCACGATGTACGCCGGCCTGAACAACATTCCGAACCTCTACTTCACCAACCCGTCGGGGACGCTGCCCGACCCCAAACTGAAATGGGAGACGACCATCACCCGCAACCTCGGTCTGGACTTCGCCATCCTGGGCAACCGGCTGACCGGTTCGGCCGAGTTGTACTGGAACACGACCAAGGACCTGCTGCTGAAAGCCGTGCTGCCCGAACACACGGGCTACAACGACCAGCAGAGAAACGTGGGACAGACGTCGAACCGGGGTTTCGAACTCTCGCTCAACGGCGTGATCGTCGACAAGAAGGACTTCTCGCTGACGGCCACCTTCAATATCGCATTCAACCGTAACCGGGTGGACAAGCTCAACGAGGGGACCGACCGGAGTTTCTACCAGAGTAACTGGCAGGAAGTACGCGAAAAGGACGACTACCTGGTACAGGTCGGACAGCCGATCGGACTGATGTACGGATACGTCACGGACGGCTTCTACACCATCGACGACTACATGGACGGAGAGGGCAACTGGGAGCTGAAACCCGGCGTCGCCAACAGCCAGGGCGTCACCGGCTCGCTCGGAGGCAAGAGCGGATGCCCGCTGGTCGGCTCGCTGAAACTGAAGAAACTGACCGGCATCAGCGACCCCAACGACAAGAACGCCTGCATGGTGACCACGCTCGACCGGACCGTGATCGGAAACGCCAATCCCAAGCACTCGGGAGGTCTGAACATCGCGGCCGCCTACAAAGGAATCGACTTCTCGGTCTTCTTCAACTGGGTCTACGGCAACGACATCTACAACGCCCAGAAGATCATCAACTCGAACGTCTGGAAATATGCCTACTACAACCTTTCGGACGACTTCAACACCTCGCACCGTTTCCGCATCTTCGACGATGCAGGCAACGACCTGCGGACCGACAAGGAGGCCCTGCGCGAACTGAACAAGAACGCGACGACGTGGAGTCCGCTCAACGGCGCCCACGTACTGCACTCGTGGGCCGTGGAGGACGGTTCGTTCCTGCGCCTGAGCAACATCACGCTGGGCTACACGCTGCCCCAGAAGTGGACCAGGAAGATCGGCATGTCCAAATGCCGCTTCTACGTGACGGCCAACAACCTCTGGATATGGACCAATTACAGCGGATTCGACCCCGAAGTCGACACGCGCCGCAGCACTCCGCTGACCCCGGGCGTCGACTATTCGGCCTATCCGAAGACCCGTTCGTTCACCTTCGGCGCCAACATCACGTTCTAACCCGACCTAAAACGCAGCAACCATGAAAAAACATCTGATATATCTGGCCGCCCTGGTCATGGGATTCTCGGCCGTCTCCTGCGAAGACTTCCTCACCGTACAGTCCCGGTCGAGCGTACCGGAAGACGATCTGTTCGCCACGGAAGGAGACGCCTACCGCACCATTCTGGGCATCTACGCCGTGCTCAGCCACAACAACATCTACACCAAGCAGGTAAGCACTTACTTCCCCTACAACAACGACTGCGAATTCGCCATCACCTCGCAGGCAGAAGAGGACAACCGGCGGGGCCTGTGGGACTACACGGCCACCTCGGGCAATTCGGAACTGCAGGCGTACCAGTATATGTACATCGCCATCAACCGGGCCAACGAGTGTATCTCGGGCATCGAAAAAAGCGACCTGTTCAAAAACTCCTCGCCCGACGTACCGAGCAACATCCGGCACATGTACGGCGAAGCGAAGGCGATCCGGGCCCTGATGTACCTGGAACTGACCCGCAACTGGGGCGACGTTCCCTTCAAGGACCGGGAAACCCGGGCGGACGACGATTTCTATATCGGGGCCACCAACCGCGACACCATCATGACCCGCATGATCCGGGACCTGATCGAAGTGGAACCGGCCATGTTCTATGCCAGCGAAATCACGCAGGGGATCGAACGGGTCAACCGGGGCGCCGTACAGGGTCTGATCGCCCGCATGGCCCTCACCCGGGGCGGATGGTCGCTGAGGCCCAACCTGAACAACCCGGCCGACCTGGGCTACATGTACCGGCCGGACGACTACCTGAAATACTACCAGATCGCCAACGACTATGCCCGCAAGCTGATCGAATCGGGCAAACACGGGCTCAACAGCACCTTCAAGCAGGTGTTCCTGAACGAATGCCAGAAGATATGTCCCTCCAACGACGACATGCTGTTCGAAATCCCGATGGCCCTCAACTACACCAGCGCGATCGGCCACAACATCGGAGTTCAGATCGCCACCAACACCCAGAGCCCCTACGGATACAGCAACGTATGGTACTATGCCAACCTGCCCTACATGCACTCGTTCAATGCGAACGACACCCGCCGCGACGTGACCTGCACGCCCTACGAATGGTACTGGAACGATGAGACGGCCCGCCTCGAACAGCGCATGGTGGCCACGAACCGGGTCACGTTCGGGAAATGGAGCAAGCTCGAGATGAAGACCCCGCAGGGCGTGGGCGCCCAATACAACACGGGGATCAACTGGCCGATCATCCGGTATGCCGACGTCCTGCTGATGCTGGCCGAGACGGAGAATGAACTCCACGGCGCCCCGACCGATTCGGCCCGCATGGCGCTGAAAGAGGTGCGCAAACGCGCCTTCCCCGAAGCGAACCACCAGACCATGGTGGAGGAATACGTGAACAACCTGACCGGACACGACGACTTTTTCGAGGCTCTCGCATCGGAGCGTTCCTGGGAGTTCGGCGGCGAAGGCATCCGCAAGTACGACCTGATCCGCTGGAACCTGCTCCGCACGAACATCATCAAAATGAAGGAGAAGATGGTACAGATCGGCATTGACAGCCGGGCCGGCACGGGCACCTACGGGAACTACCCCGCCTACCTGTTCTACAAGAAACTGAGCGACGGGACGCTGGACATCCAGGGCCGCGACTCCAACATCTCGCCCGAAGGGAAGGCTCCCGCAGGCTACCAGTCCCACGGGTGGTGCAGGACGCTGGTCAAAAGCGACACGGACCACACGATCAACGAGAACTACGACCGCTACTACCGTCCCTACGTGCTGGAAAAAGACCCGATGGTCTACCTCTATCCGTTCCACCGGGACGTGATCGCCGAGAGCAAGGGCAAGCTGAAAAACTACTACGGAAAATATTAATTTTCAAACGCAAGGATTATGAAAATTCGTCATATCGCATATTCATGGATGGTGTCCGCCCTGCTGGCCGGCTGTTTCATGGCAGGCTGTCAGCAGCTCGACGCCGACTCCGAAATGGGAAATCCCCGGCTCTTCAAACCGGGCAATCTCAGGGCCTATGCCAACTATAACGGGCTGATCGTACGCTGGGACAGAAGTCCCGGCGCCACAGGCTACCAGGTGGACATCGCCCGCAACGAAGCGTTCGAACCGGTCGTGGCCAGCCAGACCGTCATCCCCGACTCGCTGGTGGCCCGTTTCGAAAACCTCGAGGAGGAGACCCGTTATTTCGTACGGATGCGCGGACTCTCGGACAAAGGGGAGGAATTCGGCTCCCAGTGGGTCTACTTCAACGGCATCGACGCCACGACGGGGCTGATGCCCTCCATCTTCAAGGCCGTGCGGCTGAAGGACATGACCTATACGAGCGTCACACTCCGCTGGAAGGAGGCCCTCGAGGCCGACCAACTGGTCGTCTCCTCGGAATACGCGGAAGATGTCATACAGCCCGTCACGCCCGAAATCATGGCCTCGCTGACCACCATGGTCGAGGGACTGGAAGAGGGCCGGGAGTACCGGGCCAGTTTCCTGAACGCGGGCAACGTGGTGAGCTACGTCCGCTTCACGATTCCCGCCCGGCCGGCCGGAGCCATCGAGATCGACAACACGGGAGACCTGAAAAGCACGATCGAGAACGCGCCGGAGGGAGCCACCGTGATCCTCAAGGGCGGCCAGTTGTACGACTACTCGAACGCGGAAATCCTGCTGACCAAGTCCGTCACGGTGCAGGCCGCGCCCGGTGCGGACAATCCGGTGATCGCCATCAAACAGTTCGTCCTGGGAGGCCGTGACGCAGCCGACGTCAACATCCCCTCCATCACCTTCTCGGACGTGGATCTCACGGGAGCGAAAGTATCGGGCGGCAGCGTCCAGCCGTCTCTGGAACCGAACGACCATATTTTCATGTTCGACAACATGAAGAACGCTCCCCGGCAGATCGCCATCGGCAAATTCACCGTCAGAAACTGCTCCGTACATACCGTGCGCAAAGCCGTCATGTTCGTCAATTCGTGGAGTTTCCACAAGGAATCGAAAATCCGGTTCGACGAAATCGTCTTCGACAACGATATTGTCTACGATCTGGGGCGGCGTGTGGACAATATCCAGGCGTTCCTCCACCTGAATACCAGCACGAACAATACGGACGTCCACTGCGCCAAATACACGTTCAGCAACTCCACCTTCTACCACGTCTCCACAGGCCTGATCGAACAGCGCATGGGTAAATTCAACGGGCCGACGCCGACCCCGCCGCAGGTACAGGTGACCAACTGTACGCTCGACAAGTTCGCCGTGGATGTTCCGGGAGCGTGGTACGGCAACAACTCCTCGGCACGGTACCTCTTCCACTTCACCGGCTGGAACAAGGCGACCGTCCGGATCGACAAGAGCCTCCTCGGAGAGGTGAAGTTCGACCCGAAAGACTCCTACCTGCTCAAATACAACGCACTCGACGGAGCCACCCTCTCCTCGTGGAGCAACAGCTACCTGTCGAGCGGAGCGCTCGCCAAAGACCTCTCCACGACGATCACCAACCTCAACATGTCACCGGACGAACTCTTCCCCGGCCGGGCCGATGCCGATTACAGGCTCAATCCGGCAGCCGTGGTGGGAACGGCCGGAGACCCGCGGTGGACGCTCGAAGAGTAACGGAACGGACCGCTCCGGGAGGCAGGTTCTCCCCTGCCTCCCGGGCATCCGTAAAAAACGACGACCGATGATGAAACTTTTCTTCTATATGACAGTATGCCTGCTTTCGGCAGCCGTACCCGGGGTACAGGCCCGGGGAGTGCTGGTCGCCTCCCCGGACGGGAAGGCCGGCAACGAAGGCACGGAAAAATCCCCCCTGTCGGTGTACGAAGCGGTGAAAAGGGCCGTGCCCGGCACCGTGATCCGGCTGCGGGGAGGCCGGTACATGCTCGACCGCTCCGTACGGATGGAGCAGTCGGGTACGGCCGGAAAGCCGATCCGCATCGAAGCCTGGCCGGGAGAGCACCCTGTCTGGGACGGGACCGGAGCTCCCGACGACTCACTCCGCCACTCGCCCTGCGCCCGGCTCTCGGGCGACTGGTGGCAGATCAGCGATCTGGAGATGTGCAACGCCTCGGGAGGGGGAATCTTCATCACGGGTTCCCACATCCGGTTCGAACGGTGCTCGGCCCACCACAACGGAAGCACAGGGTTCAACGTAGGTTTCGACCACGGCACCCTGGACAACGAGGAGGGTGAAAAGGGAGCCTACATCGTCTTCATCGACTGCGACGCCTACATGAACTACGACTGGTGGACGAGCTACCGGGGACGGTTCAGTCCTGGCACCCACGCCGACGGCTTCGGCTGTAAACTGCGGTCGGGCAAAGGGATCAAGTTCCACGGCTGCCGGGCCTGGAGCAATTCGGACGACAACTGGGACCTGTTCGAATGCGGGGCCGGAGTCGAGATCGTGAACTGCTGGAACTGGCGGGCCGGCATCTGGACGGACTTCGCGGAGATGCACCGCCGCCGGACGGGCCGGGAACTGACCGAACGGACTTTCGCCGGAGACGGAAACGGCTTCAAGATGGGCGGCAACCACGTCTGGACGGGCCAGCCCGGAAAGTGCGACAACAAGTCCCGGGGCCTGCATGTGCTGCGCGGCAGCATCTCCTTCGGCAACCGCATGAAGGGAATCGACCAGAACAACCACCAGGACGGCATCGTCGTCGAGAATTGCCTGTGTTTCGACAACGGTGACAACATCCGTTTCTGGAAAGAACCCAACGCAGGAAAGACCAACGTATTCCGCAACAACGCAGCCTTCGGCAAAGGAGGATTCCGGCCGAAAACGGAGATCGAACTCGTCTCGGAAGGCAACAGTTGGGACCTCGGCATAGAGCCCTCCCGGGAGGATTTCGTCTCGCTGGACGAACGGGATGCGTCGGCCCCGCGCGGAAAGGACGGTTCGCTGCCCTCCCGGTTCGGACGGCTCCGGCCGGAGAGCCGGCTGATCGACCGGGGCGTACGGACCTTCCCGATACGGTCGGCGGCGGACGCGACGGACCTTCCGGCTATCCCGTACAAAGGCAAGGCCCCCGATCTGGGTGCCTACGAACTGAAATAGAGTGACGGATATGAAACCTGTTTTTTCACGCATTCCGCTCCGGCTGTCCGCTCTCCTGCTGACGCTGACCCTGGCGGCCTGCGCGGGAACTTCGCCCCGAAACGAAGCGATATATGCGGCTCCCGACGGAAAGGCGTCCAACACGGGCCGTGCGGAGAGTCCGCTGGACATTCACACCGCCGTGGAGCTGGCGGAACCGGGCCGGACGATCCTGATGAAAGGAGGCGTCTACCGGCTCGACCGACCGGTGGAACTGAAACGGTCGGGCACCGACTCGCTGCCGATCCGGCTGTGGGCCTGTCCGGGCGAACGCCCCGTATTCGACTGTCTCGACCAGCCGTACAATACCT